>PJUC01000013.1_pt1 | contig 300571 bp, 280 predicted proteins | sample 1512161 | NCBI WGS metagenome assembly PJUC01 (sample SAMN08177676, study PRJNA422409) | Soil metagenome, whole genome shotgun sequencing project. | isolation source: Soil enriched on filter paper | place: USA: Madison | collected 2015-01-15 | reverse complement strand
GTGTACATCATGGCCTTGTTTTATCAATTTTGAAAAAGTTCCTCCCATCGAAATCACGTCATCATCTGGATGCGGACTAAACAGGATTACTCGTTTTTTAGCAGGATTGGCTCTTTCCGGACGATGAGAATCATCAGTATTTGGTTTTCCTCCCGGCCAGCCTGTAATAGTGTGCTGCAGGATATTAAACATATTGATATTCAAATCGTAGGCAGAACTTCCAAGTGCTAATAAATCAGACATTCCGTTGTTGTTATAATCACGGTCTGTCAGTTTTAAAATAGATTGTTTTGTTTTTTTACAAAGCCAAACGATTGCTTTGCTTTTTAATTCTTCTGTCCAGATACATTCTCCAACCAGCCAAGGTGTTTTGAAACGCGTCAATTCTGATGCTGCAGATTGGTCTAAAACGAAAGTAGCATTTGGATGATTCTGCAGAAATGTAGCCGGAACTTCTGAGCTGATATCTCCCTGAATGGTTCTTTTGATGATATCTGCTTTGTTTTGTCCCCAAGCCATTAATACAATTCTTTTTGATCTCATAATGGTAGAAACTCCCATTGTGATAGCTCTTTTTGGAACGTTGTCGATTCCGTTAAAGTCAGATGAAGCGTCTACTCTTGTAATATGATCCAGAGTAATAATTCTGGTTCCTGAATTAATGTGCGATCCAGGCTCGTTGAAACCAACGTGTCCTGTACGCCCAATTCCTAATAATTGAAAATCAAGTCCGCCTGCTTGTTTAATTTTCAATTCATAATCAATACAGTATTGATTTAATTGTTCTAAAGCAATTGTTCCATCAGGAATATTTACATTTTCAGGTTTAATATCGATATGATTAAAAAGATGCTGATGCATGAAATAATGATAGCTTTGACGGTTTTCTTTATTCATTGGATAATATTCATCCAAATTAAAAGTGATTACGTTACCAAAGCTAAGACCTTCTTCCTTATGCATTCGAACCAGTTCTTCGTATACTTTAATTGGTGAAGAGCCTGTTGCAAGACCAAGTACACATGATTCGTTGTTAGTTTGTTTTAAACGTATTAATTCAGCTATTTCTTGAGCGACATTTTTTGAAGCTTCGGCAGAGTTTTCAAAGATCACATTATGATTTTTTTCAAATCGTGTTTCTTCAAATTTTCCCGGAATATCGTAAGCCAAAGAAGTAGTGGTTTTCATAATATATCTGTTGTAGTTAAAATTAGTTTTAACAAATATATATACAAAAAAGATAACAAATACATTATTTTGCGTTATTTAACAAAATTAAATTCAAATAACGCAAAAAAACGCAGAAAAGTTTGACTTAGTTTTTAAACTACAGTATAAACACACCAGATTTCCTATATTCTTCCAGTCTTATATCTTCTGGTTCCAGATTGGTAACTATAGTATCTAATTGATTTAAATCGCAGACAACATGCGGCATTTTGGTATTTAATTTATTAGAAGAAAACATTGACACAACCTTATCAGAAGCTTCTATCATTGCTTTTTTAACCATTGAGACTTCATAACCAACTTCTGTCAGTCCCTGTTTTATATTAATACTGCTCGCTCCTATAAAACAAATATCGGCCTTAATTTTTGATACAACCTGAATTACATCTATACCAATTGTAACCATTGCGTTTTTCTGCATTTTTCCGCCAATAAATATTAAATCTATATTAGGATGCTGAGACAGCTGCATTGCGATTGGAAGACTATACGTATATATTGTAGCTTTTAAATCTGAAGGAATAAGTTTTGCAAATACCAAATTTGTACTTCCGCCGCTCATTATAATAACCTGGTCGTCATGAAGTAACGACAATGCTTTTGTTACGATCTGTTTTTTTTCTTCTTCACCAGAAATATGAATATCAAAAACATCTGCAGATTTTTCTTGAACCTGCACTGCTCCGCCATATACCTTTTCCAGTAGTTTCTTACTATCAAGTTCGTTTAAATCCCTTCTAATGGTATCTTCAGACAAATCCAGAGCCAAAGCTAAATCAGTTGTGACAACTTTCTGTTCTTCAACAAGCTTAGTCATTATATATTTATGTCTTTCGGCTTTCAGCATTTTTTAAAAAGTTAAAATTCAGGACAAATATATCAAATAATTCTATTGAAAGCGTAGGATTAACCAGAAACTGCAATAGTTTGCGTTTTTTAATTTTAAAAGTGAAAGCAGAAAAAATTAACATATAAAATCTGCGTTATTTTGCGTTATTTAAGTTAATTTTTGAAATATTTTATAAAAAACTGCATTTGTATGCAATAAATAAATATATTTGCTCAACAACCATTAAAAAAACCAAATAATCATGAAAAAATTATTTCTTATTTCATTGTTGGTTTTGTTCATTCAAACAACATTTGGGCAGACAAAAACAATTACTGGAAATGTAAAAGGCAAAGCAGACGGAATTCCAATTCCCGGAGTTACTGTACTGATTCAGGGAACATCAAATGGAACAACCACCGATTTTGATGGAAACTACAGTATCAGCGTCGCGCCAGGACGCAGCCTTGTTTTTAGCTATATGGGTTTTGAAACCTCTGTAGTTAAAGTAGAAGGACAACAAAAAATTAATGTTGCTCTTTCTGAAAGTACTTCAAAATTAGACGAAGTTGTAGTCGTAGGATTTGCTTCTCAAAAGAAAACAAATTTAACCGGAGCTGTTGCTTCAATCGATGTAGCCAAAACAATTGGAAGCAGACCGCTTACAGATGTAAGCAAAGCTCTGCAAGGAACAACACCGGGTGTAAATGTTAGTTTTAACTCTGGAAATATTAACCGTACAGCCAACATTAATATTCGTGGTGCCGGTACTATTAATGGTTCTGATGCTCCTTTAATATTGGTTGACGGAGTACCGACAGATTTATCACTTATTAATCCAAATGACATTGCCACAATGTCTGTACTTAAAGATGCTGCTTCGGCTTCTATTTATGGAGCTCGTGCTGCTTTTGGTGTTGTTCTTATTACGACTAAAGGAGGTAAAACAGGTGAAGGCAAAGTGAGATTTTCTTATTCTGCTAATACTGCTTTTACTAATCCAATTTCTACTTTAAAATTCTTAGATCCAACAGAAGAAATTCCGGGATTAATCGCTGCAGGTACTCGTACTGATGGTGCTGTACCGGAAATTTTTGGTGCAAACTACAATACTTTATTAGCCGGAATTAAAAACTGGAAAGAAAAATATGCAAATAATCGTACTAGTCATGAAATGGTTTATGGTGAAGACTGGGAAATTAAAAATGGTACGCCTTATTTCTACAGAGTTTGGGATGCTAATAAAGAATTATATGCAAGCAATGCTTTGCAAACAACACATAACTTATCTGCACAAGGTAATTTAGGAGAAAAAAGTTCTTTCTTCGCTTCTATTGCCCTTACTAACCAAGAGGGTATGTTAAGAGTAAATCAGGAACAAAGACAAAGAACCAATATTAACTTAGGCTTCACTACAAAATTAGCCGACTGGTTAACGGGAGACTTCAAAGTAATGACAATTAACAGTACTTACGATCAGCCGTTTAACTACTATGGCGGTTCTGGTACAGATGATACCAGTTATGGAGGTTATTTTGGTTATGCACTTCGCTGGGGACAGTATTTTCCAAACTTTGGAACGTATAGAGGATATAATTTCCGTACTGCGGGAGGATATATTTCTAATGCATCAAGAAACGAAAACATCAAACGTAATAACAGGCTGAGTGCTAAATTTACAGCAGATATTACTAAAGATTTTAATGTTATAGCCGAAGTAAGTAATGTAACTGAATTTTATAACAGAAAGCAAAATGGCGGTAAATTCCTGGCTTGGGACAGCTGGTCTGCTATGCCTTATGATGCAACTACAATCCAGACTGCTACACCTGCAACTCTTGAAGCAGGAAATGATTATGTAGCACAGTCAAAATCTGAGTCAACTACAAATGTGGTAAACATTTATGGTAACTACAAAAAACAATTAGGCGGTCACAATTTTAAAGTTTTAGGAGGTTTTAACTCAGAGTGGCAGGATTTCTCTCGTAATTATGCAAGAAGAAATACACTTTTAGACAAAACAAAACCAGAATTTAATCTTGCGGTAGGAGAACAATTTGTTTCTGGTTCTGCAAATACCTCTCTTAATCCGGCAGAAACAACGTATTCAATCGCAGGTTTCTTTGCTCGTTTAAATTATGATTACAACGGAATTTATTTATTAGAATTAAATGCCCGTTACGATGGTTCTTCAAAATTCCCTACTAACGAACAATGGGGATTCTTCCCTTCTGCTTCTGTAGGATATAAAATTGTGAATGAAAAATTCATGGAAGGTACACGCAGCTGGTTAAACGACCTTAAACTTCGTGCTTCTATTGGATCAATTGGAAACCAAAACGTAGGAAACAATGCGTTCTTATCTATATTAAATTCAACTAATCCTTCATGGGTAAACAGCGGCTCTACACTTCCTCCTTCTACAGGATTGCCAACAAACGTTGACCCTGCTTTAACTTGGGAAAAAGTATATACTAAAGATGTAGGTATCGATATTAAAATATTTGACATGTTAGGCGCTTCTTTTGACTGGTACCAGCGTGATACAAAAGGAATGCTTGCTCCTGGTATAACACTTCCGGGTTCATTTGGCCAAAGTGCTGCTCAAACTAATTCTGGAAACATGAGAACCAGAGGCTGGGAATTATCTTTGAACTTCAACAAACAATTAAGCGAAACAGCTTCGGTATTTGTTGATGTAGCTTTATCTGATTACAAATCTGTAATTACTAAATGGAACAATACTTCTAAACTATTAGGTTTAGTTACACCAACTACATATCCATATTATGATGGTTACGAAATTGGACAAATCTGGGGTTTAACCAGCGACAGACTTCTTCAGGCTGATGACGTAATCACGAATAATGGCAAAACGGTAAATGGTGTTGATTACTCTAAAACAATGGTGGGTAACTTTAAATACGGAGCAGGAGATGTTCATTATTTAGATCTTGACGGCGACGGAGTTATAAGCCGTGGTGCAGGAACTGCAGACGATCACGGAGATTTGAAAAAAATTGGTAACACAACGCCGCGTTACAAATACGGTATTACTTTAGGTGGAAAATATCGCGGATTTGATGTTTCTGGTTTCTTCCAGGGAGTTGGAAAACGTGATTACTGGGCGGCTTCAGATGCTGTACTGCCTTTCTTCCGTGCACCACAGCAAATGTATGCAAACCAGGCTGATTACTGGACGCCAGAAAACACTGATGCTTACTGGCCAAATCCATATTATGGAAACGAAGCCAATACACTTGGTTCAGGTACTTCGGGTTCAAACAACTTTGTTACTTCAACAAGATATTTATTAAACATGTCTTATTTGCGTCTAAAAAATGTTACTCTTGGATATTCACTTCCAAAAGAACTTGTACAAAGAGCCCGTTTAGAGAAAGTAAGAATTTATGCTTCGGGTGAAAATTTAGTGACTTGGGCAGACAAACGTCTTCCTGTTGACCCTGAAATTGATGAAACAGAAGTTTTCTGGGGAAGAGCTTATCCTTATACCAAAACAGTATCTTTTGGTGTTGAGCTTTCTTTCTAATCCTAACAATACAAAACTTTTACAATGAAAAAATCAAATATAAAATCAAGATTTCTGCTTCTATTTGCTGTTGCTGCAACATCAATGACCGCAGTAAGCTGTTCAGATTATCTTACAGATGATCCTGCAGATAAATTTACAAACGATAACTTTTGGCAGTCAGAAGACAACGTAAAAACATTTTCGTGGGTAAACTATGATACTTTTTACGGTTATGGTAACGGAACAACAATCGGGCTTTCTTTTTTCTATTATCATGGAAGTGATTACAGAGTAGATGATAACTTGTCTGCCTTTACATTCTATCAAATGCCGGTTACAGCTGCCACTACCAATGTTTATTCATGGAACGAGTACTACACGCTTATCCGCCGTTGTAACTTGATGCTGGATAAAATCCCTACGGTGCCAATGGCTCAGGAAAAAAAGAACCACTATATTGGAGTTGCTAAATTCTTTAGAGCTTACACCTATTTCCGTTTAGTGCAAAAATTTGGTGATGTTCCTTACACAGATAAATTTTTAGCTCAGGCAGACGCAGAAGTATATGCTCCCGCAAAACCAAGAGCAGAAATTATGGATAAAGTAATTGCTGAATTACAAGAAGCGGCAGACTTAATGCTTGCAGCAGATGATAAAAACGTTACTGTTAACAAATACACTGCTTATGCTGCTTTAAGCAATGCCTGCCTGTATGAAGGAACATATAAAAAATACCATTTAGGACAAGATGGAAGTGTTTATCTTAACAAGGCAAAAACAGCTTCGTTAGCGATCATGAACAATCCTTCATATAAATTAAATGCTGACTGGAAAGGACTTTATAACTCAGTTGAATTACTTGGAAATACAGAAGTGATATTGGCTAAGCGTTACTTAACAAACGTATTAATGCACTCTCTTCAAAACTATACAAATACCTCAACTATTCAGTACGGTTTAACAAAATGGGCTGCAGACAGCTATGTAACAACAAATGGATTGCCAATTCAGCAGACTGGAAACAGCCAGTTTACAGGAGATGATACTGCTGCAAAAACATTTGCTAACAGAGATCCGCGTTTTGGTAAAACTGTAAATCCTGCTAATTATGGTTACAAAGGAAAACCTTTTGGTACAACAGCTTTAGTTTCAATGTCTGGTTATGTATTCGAATTGTACAACAATCCGGCTACAACTGGTCCTGATGTTACAACAGGAGGACGTAACTATACTGATGCGCCATTATTTACCTTAAGTGAAGTATATTTAAATTATGCTGAGGCTTGTGCCGAATTAGGAACTGCTACAAACTCAGATCTTGATTTATCTATCAATAAAGTACGTACTCGTGCCGGAATTGCTCCTTTAACTACAGACGGAGTAAATGCTTCTGCTGGTGGTGTGCAAATTAACGACCCAAGAAGAACTTCTTCTTTAGAGCAGTTAACCGGAGTAGTAAATCCATTAATCTGGGAAGTTCGTCGTGAGCGTCAAATCGAATTTATGAGCTGGACAACTTTAAGACAAGCTGATATTTACCGTTGGAAAAAAGGTGATTATTTAGATACTAATAAAAACCCTGATGTAAACTTAGGAGCAAGAATTGGAACTCCTGTTGGATCACAAACTGTGGTAGATGCAAACGGATACGTAAAAATTTATCCTGTCAGCACCAGAACTTTTGAACCAAAGCATTATTTAATGAATATCCCTACGAACGATATCGACTTATACAAAGCTCAGGGTGTAGAGTTAAAACAAAACCCAGGCTGGTAATTCGAAATTCATAATAACATTTTGCCCCTCCCAATATTAAAACTGCCTCCGGAAATTAAACTTACCGGAGGCAGTATTTAAAAATCTTTTTTCAACACCAGTTGAGACAAAACCAACTAATAAATTATAATCTGACCAAAATCAGTCAGATATTTATTTTCTACAAACCACACGACAACAATCAAAAAACATCAAAAGCAATCAAATAATAATCTAATTTTATTTAGTCAATTTTTGTCTTAACTATAACTGTAATAAAAATGATAAAATTCATAGCAAAAAGTGTTCTTATTGTAACTTCTTTCATATTTACATCTTCTTATTCTAATTCGTTTTCAGCAGTTGCAAAAAATAACACATCAGAAACAAATCCGCCCGCAATAAAAACCGGAGCCGATAATTATGAGAAATATTTACCACTTTTAAAGAATGAAAAAATAGGAATTGTAACCAATCAAACTGGTATTTTGTCTGACAAAACCCATTTGGTCGATTTTTTATTAGAGAAAAAAATTGCAGTACAAACCATTTTTGCTCCTGAACACGGATTTAGAGGAACTGCCGATGCAGGCGAACATATTGTTGACGGAAAAGATCCTAAAACCGGATTATCTATCATTTCTCTTTATGGAGATAATAAAAAACCAAAACCTGAACAGTTAGCCGGAATCGATATTATGATTTTCGATTTACAGGATGTCGGCGCTCGTTTTTACACTTATATTTCTTCTTTGCATTATGTAATGGAAGCCTGTGCAGAAAACAATGTACCGCTTATAATTCTGGATCGCCCAAATCCAAACGGAAGTATTGTTGACGGTCCGCTTTTAGAAAAAGAATTTACAAGTTTTGTAGGCATGCACCCTATTCCGCTTCTTCACGGAATGACGATTGGTGAATATGCGCAGATGGTAAACGGACAAAAATGGCTGAAAAATGACGCGCAATGCAAACTGACAGTAATTCCATGTGTAAATTATAAACGAACAATGCCTTATAGTTTATTGGTAAAACCATCTCCAAACCTTCCAAACGATCAATCTATTAACTTGTATGCAAGTTTATGTCTTTTTGAAGGAACAAACGTGAGCATGGGACGCGGCACTGAAAAACAATTTCAAATTTACGGTTCGCCTTACTTAACAAAAACCAATTTCAGTTTTACGCCAAAACCAAATTTTGGTGCTAAAGATCCGCTTTATAACGGAAAAGAATGTTTTGGCGAAGATTTAACTTCTTATCCTAAACTAACCCAATTAGAATTAAAATGGCTCATCAAAGCCTATCAAAACACCAGCGATAAAACGAAATTTTTTAATGCTTTTTTTACCAAACTTGCCGGAACCAAAAAACTGCAGCAGCAAATTGAATCGGGAGTTTCAGAAAAAGACATTCGTGCAGGCTGGAAAAAAGACCTGGAAGCTTTTCTAATCATGAGAAAACCTTATCTGCTCTATTAAGCACAGCTTTTAAATCTCCCCAAATCATTACAAACCGACTACTTTACACAAAAGTAGAGGAACCTCATACAAAATATCGAAATCATAAATATCAAAATCTGCTGTTTCAAAATCAAAAAAGAAAAGAAAAATGAAAAATAAAAATCCTGAAACTGAACAAGAATCTTTGTACAAAGACTTGGATCAAATGAGCGTGAAAGAACTTCTTACTAACATCAACACAGAAGACAAAAAAGTACCCCATATTATTGAAGAACAGATTCCAAAAATCGAAAAACTAGTTAAAGCAATCGTAAAAAAAATGCAGCTTGGAGGCCGATTATTTTATATTGGAGCCGGAACTTCGGGACGTATTGGTATTTTAGATGCATCAGAATGTCCGCCTACTTTTGGCGTACCGCATGATATGATAATCGGAATTATTGCCGGAGGTGATACTGCCATTCGCAAAGCAGTTGAAAATGCCGAAGATGATACAGAACAGGCATGGAAGGATTTAGCCAAGTTTGAAATTTCAAGTCTGGATATGATTATCGGAATTGCCGCTTCTGGAAACACACCATATGTTTTGGGAGCTTTAAAAAAAGCGAAAGAACACAATATTAAAACAGGGAGTATTTCCTGCATCAGCAACGGACTTATTGCTCAGGAAGCTGATTATCCAATTGAATTAATTGTAGGACCTGAATTCTTAACCGGAAGTACAAGAATGAAAGCTGGAACGGCTCAAAAACTGACTTTAAACATGATTTCTACTTCGGTAATGATAAAACTGGGAAAAGTAAAAGGCAACAAAATGGTCGATATGCAGCTGTCTAACGAAAAACTGGTAAAGCGAGGCATTAAAATGATTATGGAAGAACTAAACATTGAGTATGACTTAGCCGAAGAATTACTGCACAAACACAAAAGCGTAAGAGCTGTTTTATTAGCTCAAAACAAAAATCAGGAAATCTAAAAACTGCAGTATTTAATTAAACACATAGAAACATAGATCTAACACTATAAAAAAGGCGTTTTCACTTATTTAAACACACAGAGACAGCTATGAGTTAGAAACATGTTTCTTTTTAAATTCTTTACACATATAAAACCTATGTTCCTATGTGTTAAATATTTTTTTTATGAATTAATCCAATACGTTTTTATAGATTTATACAAATCAAAAACTGAATTTTCATTTTTTGAGTTTTTAACGGCGACCTGACGGATTAACAATCTGTCAGGTCAAATTAAAATCCGTTATTTGAATAAATTATAAAAAACCAAAACCACCAAAACTATAAAATGACACCAACTACCATTCTTCTCCTTATCATCGTTTATTTCGGAACCTTATTCTATATCTCACACAGGGTGAGCAGAAAAGACAGCGGAAATGATGCTTTTTTTACAGCCAATAAAAACTCCAAATGGTATTTAGTTGCTTTTGGAATGATTGGAACTGCTCTTTCCGGAGTAACCTTTATATCCGTTCCCGGAGAAGTTGGCGCACCAAGCGGTGAACAATTTAAATATTTTCAGTTCGTTTTAGGAAATGCTCTTGGTTTTATTGTAATTACAAAACTATTGCTGCCGTTGTATTACCGAATGAACCTGACTTCAATTTATAGTTATATTGAACAAAGAATGGGGCTTTACAGTTACAAAACTGCTGCTTCTATTTTCTTAATCAGCAGAACCATAAGTTCAGCATTCAGGCTTTATCTTGTTGTAATTGTATTGCAGCGTTTTGTATTCGATTATTTTCATATTCCATTTGCCCTGACAGTATTAATCTCTTTACTTCTTATTTTTTCTTATACGTACAGAGGCGGATTAAAAACGATTATTATTACTGATACTTTACAAACGTTTTTTCTTGTAACATCGGTTTTCCTTACTATTTATTTCATCTGCGACCGTATGGACTTAAGTGCTGTCAGTGCATTCGAAGAAGTAAAAAACAGCAACTATTCTAAAATATTTTTCTTTGATGATTTCTTTGGAAGCAAATTCCATTTTGTAAAACAAATTTTAGGCGGAATGTTCGTAACCATCGCCATGACAGGTCTGGATCAGGATTTAATGCAAAAAAACCTGAGCTGTAAAAACATTGGCGAAGCACAAAAAAACATGTTCACTTTTACAGGAATCTTTGTAGTTATTAATATTTTCTTTTTAAGTGTTGGTGCTCTATTATATATTTACGCTAATAAAAACGGAATCGCTATTCCAACTGATTTGGTTACAGGAAAACCCAGAACCGATTTACTTTTTCCTGAAATTGCCTTAAATCATTTAGCTGTAGTTCCTGCCATTGTATTTTTACTGGGAATTATCGCGGCGACTTTTGCTACAACAGATTCGGCATTAACAGCTTTAACAACTTCTTTTTGTGTTGACTTTTTAGGAATGGATAAAAGTGAAAATACCAAAAAAAATACCGTTAGAACCAGACATTTGGTACACATCAGCTTTTCAGTATTAATTTTCTTTGTCATTATTATTTTCAATACCATCAACGACAGTTCTGTTGTGGGAATGATTTTCAAAGTTGCTTCTTATACTTACGGACCATTATTAGGATTATATGCTTTTGGATTGTTCCAAAAATCAAGACATGTAAACGATAAGTTAGTACCGTTTATTTGTCTCTTGGCTCCTTTTCTAACCTATTTAATAAATGAAAACTCGAAACTGTTATTTTCAGGATATGTTTTCGACAATGAATTAATCGTACTGAACGGATTAATTACCTATTTAGGGTTATATATTACAAGTTCTCGAAGCCATGAAAAAATAAGTTTTTAATCGGTTTAAAAACGTAAATAATTTACCCAGCCAATTGACGTTTAAAACAAAACTTCAATTGATTCAAAACAAAATAATATGAAAGATTACATCATAAAGATCAGCCTTTGTGCTTCATTTTTATTTTTAATCACCAATTGTGCTGTCAAAAAAAACAACGCAGTTACAGATTCAAAAAAAGACATTCCGTTAAAAGATACCATTGTTTACAAAGAAGATAAATCAGAGAAAAAAACCTTTTTCAAAGATTCTGATAAAGAAACGGCATGGGTTGACAGCATTTACAGCAAAATGCCGCTTCGCGAAAAAGTAGGCCAATTATTTATGGTTTCGGCTTATTCAAATAAAGATTCCGTTCATGTCAATCAAGTTTCAAAGTTAATTGAAGAATACAAAGTAGGAAGCGTTATCTTTTTTCAGGGCGGTCCGGTTCGTCAGGCAAAATTGACCAATTTATATCAGTCAAAAGCAAAAGTACCTTTGTTCGTAGGAATCGATGCCGAATGGGGATTAGCCATGCGTTTAGATTCTACATACCGCTATCCGTGGAATATGACTTTGGGTGCAATTCAGGATTTAAAATTAATTGAAAAAGTGGGCCGAAACATGGCCAATGAAAACAAGCGAATTGGCGTTCACTTCAATTTCGCTCCCGTTTTAGACATCAATACCAATCCTAAAAACCCTATTATCGGAAACCGTTCTTTTGGCGAAGACAAAGTAAATGTAAGTGAAAAAGCCATTGCGTTAATGAACGGAATACAAGGGAACGGCGTTTTCTGCACCGGAAAACATTTTCCCGGACACGGCGATACAGCAACAGATTCTCATCATGCTTTACCAACCGTTAATTTTTCTAAAGAACGTCTTGATTTAGTCGAATTATATCCATACAAACGAATGTTTGATGAAGGTTTGGTTTCTGTAATGGTGGCACACCTTAATATTCCAAGTTTAGAACCAATTCCAAATCTGCCATCTTCGGCTTCTTATAATGTCGTTACCAATCTGCTTCAAAAAGAATTAGGTTTCGATGGTTTAATTTTTACCGATGGTTTAGCCATGAAAGGAGCAGCAAATTTTAAAGGTCCCGGCGATTTAGAAATTGCGGTGCTTTTGGCTGGAAATGACATTTTATTGTGTCCTGAAAATGTTCCGGTTGCAGTTCAAAAATTAGAAGAAGCTTATAACAATAATATTATAACCGAAGAACGTTTAGCACATTCTGTTAAAAAAATTCTGCATTATAAATACAAAGCCGGACTAAATCATTACAAGCCTATTGATATGGCAAACATTTACAATGATCTTAATCCGCCGCAAAATGATGCACTGCATTATCAATTGTATGAAAATGCCGTTACTGTTTTAAAAAATGAAAAGGAAATACTTCCTATAAAGGAACTGGATCAAAAAATTGCCTATATAAAATTAGGCGACGATACAAACAGCACTTTTATTTCTACCTTAAAAAAATATACAGAAATCACAGAGGTCAAAGATACCAATCTTGACAGTCTGAATAAGGAATTGAAAAAGTTTGACAAGGTTATCATCAGTTTTCATAAAGTAAACAAACCTTGGGAAAAACAAGAATTTACATTAACTGAAATGCTTTGGCTGAAAGAAATCGCCAAACACAACAAAGTAATTCTGGATGTTTTTGCAAAACCATATTCATTATTGTCAATTACTGATTTTGATGATATTGAAGGTTTAGTGGTTTCTTACCAAAATTCAGATATAAGTCAGGTAGTTTCTGCCGAATTACTTTTTGGAGCAATAGATGCCAAAGGAAAACTGCCGGTTTCGATTAATAATTCTTTCAAGGTAAATGATGGATTGACAACTGAAAAACTAAATCGTCTGGCTTTTACAGCTCCTGAAAATGTCAATATGAATCCTGCCATTCTTTCAAAAATTGATGCTGTTGCGCAAAAAGCAATCGACGGAAAAATGGCACCGGGAATGCAGGTTTTGGTTGCGAGAAAAGGAAATGTGATTTTCCAGAAATCATACGGATCTCAAACCTACGATAACGGAAGAAAAGTGACCAATACTGATTTGTATGATGTGGCTTCAATCTCAAAAATGATTTCGACACTGCCAAATGTGATGCAGCTGTATGATAAAAACAAAGTGACGCTCGATACGAAGTTGAAAGATATGGTGCCTTTTTTTGCTAAAACAAACAAAGAAAACATCATTTTTAAAGACCTGTTAAACCATTACGCAGGACTTCAGGCATGGATTCCGTTTTACAAAGCAACATTAGACAGCAATACTAATCCTTCTGAAAAATACTATCGAAAAACAGCCGAAAATGGCTTTACAACAAAAGCAGCGGACAATCTTTATATTCGAAATGACTATCACGACACGATTATGAAAATTATTGCCGATAGTCCTGTATCTCCTAAAATTGAATACAAATACAGTGATTTTACTTTCATCATTCTAAAAGAATATTTAGAAAGAAAAACACATAAAAAACTGGAAGATTTAAGCAAAGAGAATTTCTACAGCACGCTGGGAATGAATTATACGCTTTACAATCCGCTGGATAAATTCGAAAAAAACAGCATTGCTCCTACTGAAATCGATAATTATTTTAGACATCAGACTATTCAGGGTTATGTTCATGATATGGCAGCAGCAATGGAAGGCGGTGTTGCAGGCCACGCCGGAATTTTTTCTAATGCGATGGACGTTGCTAAAATGATGCAGCTGTTTTTACAAAAAGGAAATTATGGCGGTATTCAGTATTTTTCACCGCAGACTTTCGATGCTTTTAATACCTGCTATTACAAAGACAAAGGCGTTTTAAGAGGTTTGGGTTTTGATAAAAGAATTGGTAAAGACGGACCAACCTGCGGCTGTGTTTCAGAATCTAGTTTTGGTCACACCGGATTCACCGGAAACATGGCCTGGGTTGACCCTGAAACTGAAATTGTGTATGTATTTCTATCCAACAGAACCTATCCAGAAATAGTTAATGATGAAAATAAATTAGCCAAAGGAAAAATCAGAGAAGAAATTCAAAAAATAATACAGGAAGCAATAATAAAATAATTCAAGCCAAAAGTCTTGCTTCTTTATTCTGTCTTCTTCAAAAAATCTAACATCTAAAATATTAACCCAATGACAAAAGAACGTTTAACCTCGCTGGATGTATTTAGAGGATTTACTATTTTATTGATGACGATAGTAAATAATCCCGGAAGCTGGTCTTCAATATATCCGCCGTTAGAACACGCCGAATGGCACGGCTGTACACCAACTGATTTAGTATTTCCTTTTTTTGTTTTTATAATGGGAACTGCAATACCATTTGCAATGCCGGTAAAATATTTTGATGGAGCGGTTTTTAATAAAATTTTGGTTCGTTCACTGCGAATTTTCTGTTTAGGATTGTTCTTGAGCGTTTTCAGCAGAATCCATTTATTTGGTCTCGAAGGAATTCCGTTATTAGGAGTAAGACTGGTTATTGCATTTGCAGTCGCTTATGCCCTTTTAGGAAACTTTTCGATAAAAGTCAAAACCATTCTTGCAGTTGGAATTTTTATTATACTGCTTTCTTTAGCGTTTAGTGGTCTTGAACATTTTGAAGATACCAGAATACCGGGCGTTTTACAGCGAATTGCAATTGTCTATTTCTTTGCTTCTATTCTATATCTAAAAACAAATTTAAAAACACAGCTTGGGGTTGTGGCGTCAATTTTAGTTATTTATTATCTTTTAATGGCTTTTGTTCCCGTTCCGGGATTTGGTCCGGCTAATTTTGATAAAGGAACTAATCTTGCAGCGTGGCTGGATAACTTGGTTTTAAACGGACATTTATGGAGCGTTTCTAAAACCTGGGATCCGGAAGGAATTTTAAGTACACTGCCTGCTATTGGCACTGGAATTCTTGGAATGTATATTGGCCAGTTATTGAACCTACAGACAAACAGGACTGAAATTCTAAAAAAGACAGCAGTTACAGGAGTTATTTTGTTAATTGGAGGTTTGCTTTGGAATATCATTTTTCCAATCAACAAATCACTTTGGACTAGTTCTTATGTATTGTACACTGCCGGAATCGCAACTTTGTGTTTAAGTTTATTGTATTATATAATCGACATTCAAGGTTATAAAAAATGGGCTAAACTGTTTTTAATCTGGGGAGTAAATCCTATGATTGTGTTTTTCTTTTCGGGAATAATACCGAGGGTTCTTGGTTTTATTCAAGTTCAAAATCCGGAAACAGGCGGAGAAGAAATCAGTGTATTAACTTTAATTTACAAACATGGAATTGCGCCTTGTTTTGAAAATCCATTAAACGCATCATTAGCTTATGCGCTTTTATACGCTGTTTTCTGGTCGGTAATACTTTGGATTTTCTATAAAAAGAAAATGATTTTTAAGGTTTAAGGTTTTCAAGCCGAGAATATTTCGTTTCTTCTCACAACAAAGATTATGGTAAAATTGAAACATTTTTTCGGATTCCTGTTTATAGTATTTCTCTTTTCTTGTTCATCAAACAATAAGAAAGTCAATTCATTATCAAATATTGATTCTGTTGAAATACATCCAGAGTTTAAAAAATATTTTAACAATTGCAATGTCGAAGGCGCATCTGTCATTTATGATAATAACAACCATAAATGGATTTTATCTGATACTATTAATACTAGAAAAGAAACACTTCCGGCATCAACTTTTAAAATCATTAATTTGCTTATTGCCTTAGAAACCAAAACTATTTCTAGTGAAAATGAGATTGTAAAATGGCCCGGAAGTATTGACACGATTAAATACGATTATCGCCCGGATATTTATCATGATATCTCTGTAAAAGAAGCTTTTGAAGTTTCGGCAGGCTGGGCTTTTATTGAATTGGCCAAGAAAATTGGAAAACAGAATTATCAAAAATACCTCAAACTCTCCCATTATGGAAATCAGGATCTCTCGCAGACTGATGCCGATTTTTGGAATTTCGGCGCTTTCGGAATTTCTCCTGTTAATCAGGTTGAGTTTCTAAAAAAACTATACGAAGAAAAACTTCCGTTTTCTAAACGAAACATCGAAATCGTAAAAAGAGTTATGATTTCTGAGCAAAACAGCAGCTATACAATTCGCTCAAAAACTGGCTGGACGAGAGAAAACGAAATCAATACCGGCTGGTGGGTTGGTTATATCGAAAATAAAAATGGAGTTTACTTTTTTGCCACACGTCTTTTACAAGACAGAAAAATGAATCGATCTGATTTTGGGAATTGCAGAAAAGAAATCACAAAATTTATTTTTAAGGATTTAGGTTTTACAAATTGAATATTAATCAAATTTTTAGATAGATAAGAAGGGGGAAGACTATGTCTTCCCCCTTCTTATTTTATTATTACTCTACTTTTATTATCACTCATCATTTCTTGTGTTTTTTTCCAATTATGGAAAACCGTAAAATCATTACTCATGATACCTTTAGCTTTACCACCTAATAATTAATCAAAATAAAGTTCTAATCTAAATCATATTCTAATGTTTGATCCAACTAATGCTCGATATCGTTATTTAAAACTTAAAAATGACAAATCATTTCGTCGATATATAGATACATCAGATGGGATTAAAAAAGTAACCAATATTAGTAAATCAAGCACTCAAATACCTCATGGCAGCTATGGAGCCTTATTGTTTCGATCCGAATGGTTAGCAAAAAGAGCTGAAATAATTGAAAGAGATAAGTGCTGTGTAATATGTCAGAATATTGAAAATCTACAAATACATCACAGACAATATCATTTTGTGGTTTCTGAAAACAAGTTCAAACTGCCATGGGATTATCCTAATTTTTTATTAATCACTTTATGCGAATCATGCCATAGAAGAGGCCATTCCAAATTCAAAGTACCAACCATAAACATTTAAAAAAAATAAACACAATGGGACTATTTAATTACTTTAATCGAAATCAATTAAAAAACAATAATTCTAACGGAAATATTGAAAGTGAAATAAGAAACACAACAAATCCTGAAATACCTGAAAAGGTTTTCATCCAAACAGAAAAATTTCAAGAAAATATTTTACAGGAACAGCAGCCAACAAATCAAGAAAATGGGATAAGTCTTCTTTTTAATTTTTTAGAAAAAAATTATGAAAGTAAAGGATATGATGACGCTTTAATTAATCCTGACAATACACATCTTGAACAAAATATTCAGGCTTTAAAAAGTGATCTTGAAAGAACTATAAGAAAAATTAAAACTTATTATCAGGACTTTATCAGAGAAATAAACTTCCATATTGAAAGTCGAGCCAGAATAGGAATGATCGATACTGTTGAAGAATTAAACGTTAAAAAATATACAGCAGAAGAGCATATTAATCAAATTTTAGAAATTGAAACAGATGCTAAAAATAATACAGGTTTAGGACAAGGTATAATAATTAGTTATACAAGAGGTTTTCGTAATGGTCTCGCAGCTATTTCAAATCATTCTATAATGAAAAAAACTTTTTAAAATGAAAAATTGGTGGATTAAATTCGGGTGTTTTCTTACTGGTTACAATTACAACATCATAAGAAATTCAAGTGAAATTTCTGTTAAGGCAGTAAAACGCTATACTGCAGCAATTCTAATAGTTTCTATACTTTGGGCATTTATTGGTTATTCTTTTACAAACCGATATCTACGTGGAGGAGATTTTTTTTCATCTATTGGAGCTTTGCTTTTTGTTGTCATAATTATACAAATCGAAAGGCAGCTTATTCTTTCTATAAACCCATCAAAATCATTAATGATTGCTAGAGGCGTAATAGCTTTTATGATGGCTACTATTGGATCTGTAATTATTGATCAAATTATCTTTAAAGAAGATATTGAACTCGAAAAAATTACTTTTATTGAAGAAAGGGTTCGTAAAGCAATTGAACCTAAAACAAAAGATTTAAGGGATCAGATTAATCAAATTAATAAAGCAATAGCAGATAAAGAAAGTGAACGTCTATTATTAATTGATGATATCACTAAAAACCCTAATATGACTATATTTTCTACACAAGCTGTAAACACAAATGTAAAAAGCAGTGGAGAAGATCCTGAAACTGGCAAACCCATAACTGTTGAAAAAACTGCACCAGTTATTGTTACAACTAGATCAAATACTCCCAATCCAAAAATTCAAATGATCCCGGCAATAGAAAAAACAATAACGGATCTCAGAAACCAAAAAACGGAAAAAGAAACTGCCTTAATAAATATAAGACCTAAACTTGAAAAAGATATATCTTCAAAAGTAGGTTTTTTAGATGAACTAAAAATCATGCATAGTTTGCTCAGTCAATCTTTTGCTGCATTTATGATTTGGATATTATGGTTTCTTTTTTTGTTGGGCTTAGAAATGCTTGTTCTTATTAGTAAAAAAAGTGAAAAAGAAATGATTATGAAAGAACTGTTCAGCATCACATGAATCTACAGTTTAAAAAATTAGACTTATTTGCTAAGATGGGTGAAGCAGAATAAATAACAAAAAAGGGAAGACATTAAACGTCTTCCCTTTTTATATAACTAACCTTTATAATTTAAAAACTCACAAATTTTACACCTGCGCTAAACCATCTTGACGGCAACGGAAAAGCTCCAACTTCAAAATAAGTTGTATTAAAAATATTTTGAGCATCTACGAAAAATGTAAACTTTTTAACTGACTGACTTACTCTAAAATCATTAATCCAGTAAGAAGCTCCTGTAACTCTTTCATTAAAACGAGTGGCAAACAAAATTGAAAAATCTTTATGCTGGAAATCAATTGTGTTTGTAATTTGATGTTTTAAAGAAGAAATCAAATATTTAGAAAATGGTTCAGAACGAGTGTCTTTAAATTTCGAATCTAAATACGAATAACCTAAAGTGAAATTTAATTTAGAATCTGCAGAAAAATCAATTCTGTAACTGCCGCGCATATTGATTCCGTTTGTAATCAAATCGCCGTAGTTTTGACTCTGCCACGGCACCGCTGTAGTCATACGGGTCCAATCGATATAATTGCTGATTTCTCTGTAGAAATAATTCACATTAAGATTTAAATTCTTTCTGTTGAATTTAAACCCAACTTCACTTTGAAAAGCATTTTCAGAATCAAGATCAGGATTTCCAATATTTCCCGGACGCTGGTTTAAATATAAATCTGTAAAAGACGGAATTCTTTGGCTTGTGCCGATGTTTCCAATAATTTTAAATTCATCCGTTAATTCATAACTCGCATCAATTCCAGGATAAATCTGCCATTTATAATCTGAATTGTAATTTAAATACGTTCCTACATTCACATTTAATTTTTCAAACAAATACGTTCTGTATTCGGCATAAATTCCAACATTTTCGCGATCGTGATCTCCAATATTAGACGAATGAATATCTTCGTTTCTAAATTCGGCACCAAAACCAATTTCACCGTTTTCTGTTTTAATAGACGAGTTTAATTCTGCTGCAATAGAATTCGTATAGTGCTGGCTTCTTCCTGCATTTAAATTTCCGTTTCCTAAATACCTGTAATCGTCATAATTATATCTGTAGGTAACTCTCGGCATAATTTTCCATCTGTCTGTAATAGCATGTCTGGATTGAATATTGGCAAAAGTAGTCTGGACTATTTCAGTAGAATTTCTGTCGCCCGGTGCAGCGTAAAATCCGTTGGCACCAAATCCGTTTTTAACATATCCAAATGAACCTAAAATTTCGTTAGAATCATTGATCTGAACATTTCCCTGATACAATAATTTATTGTTTTCAAAACCCGTATTGTAACGGTATCCGTTGCTTTTATCATGCGATGCAAAAATCGAATGCTGTTGTTTTTCTTTTCCTAAAACAGCTCCGGCCTGAATACCGGTTCCGTAAAAAGTATCGCCTGTGTTTTCTGTATCTTTTTCAAAATTAGAACCTGCGTAAGTACTTACCATAAAACCTGAATCGGTTGGTTTTTTGGTAATAATATTAATGGCTCCAGTTAAACTGTTAATTCCAAAAATTCTGGCAGCCGGACCACGCAAAACTTCAATTCTTTCAATAACTTCTACCGGAAGAGGCAGATTTAACATATTATGAGCCGTTTGCGAATCAATAATTTTGGCTCCGTTTAGCAAAACTACTGTTTGTTCAAAGCTTCCGCCGTCGACACTTACGTCGGCCTGACCGCCAAAAGGGCCTCTTTGTCTAATATCAACTCCGTTAGCATATTGCAATACTTCCTGTAAAGTACGGCCCGGTAATTTTTTTATTGTTTCGCTGTTTATAACGTATACGTTTCTGTTTTGTTTAGAAATTGGTGTGCTTAAACGGTTTTCGTTAATAATCACTTCATCAATTTCTATTATAGAATCCCTTTTGGTTTGGGCATAAAAATTTGTGCAAACTAATGTAAAGACTGCAAAATAGATTTTTTTCATTTTGGTTTAAAATTTTTGCAAAAGTAGTATCTTGCCGTACTAATAAAGTATACCAGTTTTGTAATTATGAGTAGTCCGGTTGAAATTCCTTTTAAAAGCTTCATCGAGCTTAAGCCCAAAGAAAATACGGCAATCTATCTGCAAATCGTTTTTGAATTTATAAAAGCGATACAAACTGGATTTCTTCCCGAAGGAACAAAACTTCCCGGCACGCGTATATTATGCAGACAGCTTTCTGTAAACCGAAATACATTAATTAAAGCTTTTCAGGATCTGGAATCACAGGGCTGGATTGAAACTCTGCCAAATAAAGGGACATTTATATTGTCTCAGCATAAGCAAAAAAATAAAGACGAATTTATTGCTCCTTCTAATCAAAAAACTTCAGAAAATAATATTGGATTTACTTTTAAAAAATCAACAATACTTGAAAACCCAACAGAAACCAGTACTCTTCCGTATCAGTTTAATGACGGAATGCCTGATTTAAGGTTGGTTCAAAATGAGATTTTGGCCAGATTATATGTTTCAAAATTAAAAAGGCAGAAAACGTCTAAAACTTACGAGCAGATTCAGATTCAGTCGCACTTAAATTTTAAAACTCATTTTTCGAATTACTTAAATCTTACGCGGGGTTTACGTATTTCTACATCAAATCTGCTTACGGCAAGCAGTCATGAAATTAGTTTGTATCTGGTTACCAAAGCGCTTATTTCTCCGGGTGATAAAGTTGTGGTCGCTTCGCCGGGTTATTATATTTCAAATATGACTTTGACTAATACCGGAGCACAGATTATTACAATTCCCGTTGATCAGGACGGAATTGATACGAACCGATTAAAGGAGATTTGTAAGGAAACAGAAATCAGGATTTTGTACCTGACTTCAAATTATCATTATCCTACTACGGTTTCTTTAAGTGCTAAAAGACGAATGGAAGTTTTGGAATTGGCGAATCAATATGGATTTGTGATTTTAGAAGACGATTACGATTTTGATTTTCATTACGATAATAATCCAATTCTGCCTTTAGCTGCATTTGATTCTAACCAAAAAGTAGTTTACATAGGCTCTTTTGGGAGATCGCTTCCGTCGGGATTTAGTTATGGATTTGTGGCCGCGCCTTCTGAATTTATATTGGAACTGGAAAAACATCAAAACATTCTCGAACCCGGAATTGATGTTCTTAAAGAGCAGGTTTTATCTGAATGGATTAATGAAGGCGAAGTGCACAGACTTTCCAAAAAGAATAAAAAGATATATAAAGAACGTCGGGATTATTTTGTTTCCTTATTAAATGAAAAATTAAGTTCTAAAATTAAATTTAAAGTACCGCTTAGAGGATTAGCCGTTTGGATTGAATGGCTTGATAAATTTAATTTAATAACGCTTCAAAAAGAATGTGCAGCAAACGGATTATTCCTGCCTAAAACCATTTTATACCAAACCAAAGATCTTACGGCTACACGTTTAGGATTTGGACATTTAGAAAAAGAAGAAATGGAAAAAGCGGTTTCGATTTTATGTGAATCGGTTGATGCTATTTCAAAATAAATTACGCAATAAACCCGACACGTTTTAAAAACCTGTCGGGTTTACGCATTTACAATGTTATATTACGAAACAGCATTTTTAATCCTGTGTTTATTAAAAACGATAAAAACAATTCCAACAATTACGATTAAAGAAATATTTGCCAATCCTAATAAAAACTGGCTTTTTACTGTATATAAATTCACAAAACTATAGCTGAAAAGTGCACTTACCATATAGGCTCCTCCGCCAGTTAATCCGCTGGCAATTCCGGCATTTTTTGAAAATCGGCTTAAACAGTAACTAAGAACAATATTATATATAAAACCGCCGCATATATTTAGTCCCATAGTAAAGATTACTAGAGTATAAATATTACTTTCTAAAGAAGATGTAAAAATCATCAGCAAAGCCAAAATAAGCTGTATTGTAATGGCGGTTCCAACTTTTTTTGCCAAAGGTTTCTGAAGCATATTTTTAGCAGTAATACCGCCAATCATAACCGATAATCCAGATAATAGAGCACTATAACCCGTTGTTATGGCCGAAAAACCAAAAATACGTTCTATTATAAACGGACTCGATAAATTAAACATTATTACTATAGCAAAAGTGATTCCCAGAATTACAAATCCCAGCGTAAAATCGGCAGATTGCAGCATATTAGAATAAGTTTTTGAAATAGATTTTAATTTAAACGGATGGAATTCTTTAATAGTTTCTCCGCTGTAGCGAAGTTCTAAAAGCAGAATAAGAAATGATAATAACCCAAGGAAATAAAAATTGGATTTCCAGCCAAAACTATGCTCTAAATAACCTAAAAATGGGGCTATAATAGGCGCACTAGCCCAGATTATAGAAAACAGGCTAATGTAACTTTTTAATTTTTCGCCTTTAAATAAATCTACAAAATAAGCTCGTTTTGCAATTACAATAAATGCAATGGCAATTCCCTGAATAATTCGCATGGCATATATTATATAAATATTCGGAACAAGTGCAATTACAAAACTGGCAATTGAAAATACGGCAAGCGAAGCAATATTGATTTTAAACCGACCAAAACTGTCTAATATACTGCCAATAAAAATCTGGCTTACGCCGAGGCTGAACATAAAAAATACTAATGTAAGCTGAACGGCAGATGCCGAAACATTTAAATCTTTTGCCATTGCCGGAAGCGACGGCAGATAAACATCGGTTGCAAAACCGGATAACGGAATTAAGGCCAAAGCCAATATGGTGCTGAATCCTTTATGATCCTCTTTTAAATTTCTCATTCTTATTAAATTAATTATTACAAAATAGACCAATCGGTCTAAAATATTTCAAAAAAAATATGTTAGATAACATATCTTTCAAAATCATTTTTAATGCTTTCTAAAACTACTTTCATCTGATCGTTATTATCAAAAACTTTTCTGCATAAAATAGCGCCTTCAATCCTTGTAAAAGCATTTGTGCCAAATTTTTCCGGGTTGATCTCTGCAGACAATTCTTTGTTTTCTATTCCTGATACTGCTATATCAGAAAATCTTTTTTGTGCAGAAAGAATGGCTTTTTTTACCTGCTCTTTTATAAACGGGTTTGTATCGTCTGCTTCTACTCCAAAATTTAAAATCGGACAGCCGTCGTTCATATTATTTTTATCCTCATAAACTGACAGAAGATTAAATAATTTTTCTTTTGCTGTTTTTCCCTGCGAAACCGCATGGTCTAGTTTTCCGGCTAATTGAGATCTTAAATACAAAAACGATTCTTTGCAGATTTCTTCTTTGTTTTCAAAATTTCCGTAAATCCCTCCTTTAGCCAGTTTTGTAGCTTCCATAATATCAGAAAGAGAAGTTCCGGCCATTCCTTTTTTATTAATAATAGGAGCCGTTTTTTCAATTATAAACTGTTTCGTACGTTCTGCTTTGCTCATGATCATTCAGTTTGAAAGCGCAAATTTAGACCGATCGGTCTAAATTTGCAAGTTTTTTTCAATTTATTTCAATAAATCCTTAAAAATCAATAGATAACAAAGTGTATCAAGTCTTATAATTTTCGATTTATTTATATTAAAAAGGTAATTTTGAAAATAAATAGTACCTTTTCAAACGTTTTATTCTAACCTTAACTTCAATTATGACGACAGATATTCTAGAATTACATGATTGTATTGTTTTAATCGAGCATTCGAATACCACAAAAACAATTGTTCAAAAATGTGAAATCGACGGCGATGCGCTGGGTTTTGCTTTTTATGGTTCGGGAAATGTTGAGTTAGAAATTAAACACAATAAACAGACTAAATATCTGGTAAATACAACAGGGCTGGCAATTTGTTTTTTTGGAAATCAAAAAGTCGAATTCTCACATAAAATTGAAGCCGACAGGCCTTTGCAGTCTATCAGTATTTTTACTAAACTAAAAAATCTCAATTCTTTACCGCAAGCCGAAAAAGAGATCTTCGAAAATCATTTACCACAATTATTAAATCCGAAAGAACATTTTGTAAAAGGCCCGTCGTTTTACATGACACTCGAAATGCAGCTGGCGGTTCAAAAAATATTCAATACAACCTACACCGGAAATACACGTTTGTTGTTTTTAAAAAGTCAGGTCAATGAACTTCTGGCACATTTCTATGCACTTTTAGCTTCTGAGAAAAAACTGGATTTGTCTGAAACTGATAAAAACAAACTTTTTCAGGCCAAAGAAATTGTTACTATCAATTATTCGACACCGCCGTCTATAACCCAATTGTCACAAATGGTTGGGCTCAACAGCAATAAATTAAAGAAGAATTTCAAGGAACTTTTTGGGATTCCGGTTTTTAAATTTGTTCAGGAAGAACGATTAAACAAGGCGTATGAACTACTCCGCGAAAGCGAAAAAACAGTTCAGGAATCAGCTTGGGAAGTGGGTTACGAAAGTTTGAGCTCCTTTTCGAATGCTTTTCATAAAAAATTCGGCATGCGTCCCAACGATGTAAAACAGCAGTTCTTTTCAAACAAATCATAATTCCTTTGCGACAAATGATTGTGTTTTAATCTCAACAACTTTGTATCAGTAATCATCATTAAAAAACTACTGATATGAAAAAGAAAATTTTAGTTCTGGGTTCTAATGGAAAAACAGGACGCAGAGTGGTAACCAGATTAGAAAATAATCCAGATGTTGAAATTCGTTTAGGTTCACGAAACGAAAAAATTCCGTTTGACTGGGAAAATCCTGAAACCTGGGAAAATGTTGTAAAAGATATTGATACGGTTTATATAACTTTTCAGCCGGATCTTGCTGTTCCTTTTGCTGCAGAAGCTATAGAAAATTTCACAAAACTTGCAGTAAAATCGGGAGTAGAAAAAATCGTTTTACTTTCGGGCAGAGGCGAAAAAGAAGCTCAGGTTTGCGAGGAAATCGTAAAGAAAAATGCCAAAAACTGGACGATTGTCCGTGCGAGCTGGTTTAATCAGAATTTCAGCGAAAGCTTTTTCTTAGATCCAATTCTTTACGGAATCGTTGCCTTGCCAAGAGCCGAAGCACTTGAACCTTTTACAGATGCGGATGATATTGCCGATGTTGTTACAGAAGCTCTTTTAGACGAAAATCATAACGGAAAAACGTATGAATTGACTGGGCCAAAATTGTTAACTTTTAAAGAAGCGGTAAATGAAATTGCAAATGCCAGCGGCAGAAATATTAGTTTTCAGGGTTTAAGTTTAGATGAATACACGCAGATGCTGAAAGAATATCAGATTCCTGACGATCATATCTGGCTGGTAAATTATCTTTTTGAACAGGTTTTAGACGGAAGAAACTCGAGCGTTACTTCAGACATTGAAAAAGTTTTGGGAAGAAAGGCGAAAGATTTTAGCGCTTACGCGGAAGAAACAGCCAAAACCGGAATCTGGAATCCTGAAAATTAAAAAGATGAAATACATCAGAGCCATTTTTTCGGGTATTTTGGTTTGGATTGCGGTTAGTTTGTCTTTTTATATTTTAGAACAAATTCTATTTGTAAAAGATTCTTTTTTCTGGCAGTCGTTTATGGTCACAATTTGAATTGTATTTTTCGCCATTGGTTCTGCGAAGTTTTATTATTCGAAAAATTACAATATGAGCGGTTTGCAGCTTGGCATTATAATGTCGCTTACTGCTTTATTTCTGGATGTACTTATTACAGTTCCTTTTGTAGAAATTCCAAACGGAAGAAGTTACGAAAGTTTTTTTACCAGTCCCGTTTTATGGATTCTGGCTTTTGTAAATGCATTTTCAGTTTTTCTCTGGAAAAAAGGGAACAAGGTCAAGAAATCAGTCAGCTTATAAAAACTTTTTTTATTATTATTTATCAAAACTTATCAGAAAAAGGAAAGACTGCCTGACGTTTTTCCTTTTTCTTTTGGTTTAAATTTACCCTAAAACACCTCTTAAAGCCTTAAATTTCCTAACATTTAGTTAAAAATTGAAGCTGAAACGAACTTAAAACAGCCCCTAGAAGATTTATTTATGTCAAATTAAGTTCAAATTATTCGCTACAGGCTTTAAAAGAGAGAAAATACTTATAAAATATAAAGACAGCTGTTTAATGAGTTCATTTTTGCATTAGTTTTACATTGAAATTTTTTAAATAAAAATACAATTAATACAATATAGTCATTAATGGAAAAACCTATTCAAATTCTTAGTGCTTATGAGTACAAGTTACAGTTTTTGCCATGTATAAACAGTGTTACTTTACAAGATAAATCACAGCTTCAATTGTATAAAATAGAAGAGTATCTTAAACAAATTGTAATACCGGTTGCTCCTTACAGAACCTCTTTTAATTTTTTATTATTTGTTTCTGAAGGTTATGTAAAGCAGCAGTTAGAATCAGAAAATCACTTAATAGGTCCTGGACAAATATTAAACATTAAACAAGGCAGTATTACGAGAACTCATGAATTGTCTCCCGATGTAAAAGGTTTTTATCTGATTTATGAAAATGATATTTTATCCTCTATTTCTTTAAGCAGGCAGGACCAAATTTTTCTTACTTCAGATCCTGTTATTCTGCTTCAGGAGAGTGCTTACAACTGCATGGTCAAGACTTTTGAACTTCTGGATGCTGAGCTTCATACAGATTATGTACAGGAGGAAATATGCCTGACTTTTTTTAAGGCAATTATGCTTAAAATCAGCAGACAGACTTCTCATAAACCATTATTATCTATGGCGAGAGAACTTTATATCACTTATAAATTTAGAGAGAAACTGCAACAGGAACACAAAGAACATAAAAATGTTATTTTTTATGCCCAGCAGCTGAATATTTCTGAAACTTATCTCAACAAGTGTATCAAGAAAGCAACAGGAAAACCTCCTAAACAATGGATTAATGAAATATGCGTGCAGCACAGTCAAATTCTGCTTCGTGATTTAGGACGCGAAATTGCAGATGTGGCTTATGAACTGAATTTTCATTCTCTATCACATTTTTCAAGAGTTTTTAAAAAAGTAACTCATCTGTCTCCATCAGAGTTTCGTTTGCAGGTATTAAATCAATACTAGTTAACATAGATAAAAAAAGGGAATTCGGCTCGATTGGCAGAATTCCCTTTTTTCTTTTTCTTTAAAGATTTAAATCTTGTAAGTGAGCCCTATTTTAATCATAAATGGCGTTCCTGGCGTAAATGTCAATTCTTCTACACTAGCCGATTCTCCTTTTAATCTTGTCTCCTGAGCAAACATTGCTTCGTTCCATTTTGCATTAAACAGGTTTTGTATTTGTAGATTTATTCCCCATTTTTTTGCCTGATATCCTGAGATTAAATCATTAACAAAATATCCTTGTGCGACAATGCTGGCATCTTGTACAGCAGGACGATCATGCATGTAGCGATAACGTAAATTAGCATAAAAACCATTTTGAAACTGAAAACCAAGTCCGCCTGTACTGGTTAATGTAGGTGCGAGTTCTACATAATTATCTCCTCTAGGCGCGCCTACAACACGAGGCACAGCCCAATTAATATCATTATCGAGATAAAGAAAAGGAAGAATTTGATAACGCGTAGAAATATCTACTCCATATCTTCTGGTTGCTCCTGCATCGCTGGTTCCGTAACTATCGCCATTCCAGACAAATTCATGATTTAAATAACTATTCCATAAAATGGGCTGTAAAGCTGGTTTTAAAATACATCCAACATCTACTCCAAATGAATAAGGAAGTATATTGGTTCCTTGCTGCAATACTACATCGCGTACATCATTTGAGTGAAATCCTAAACCAGATTTAACATACAATGTAAGCTGATCTGACGCATTATAAAATAGACTAAGTTTAGGGCTGATTCGAGCTTTGTTATAGGAAGAAGCGGCGTAATCTGGCTGTAGTTTATCGTAATAATTAAAATAAAACCAATCAGCACGTAAACCTGCGTTTAACCTCCATTTTCCAGTACTTAAATCGGCAGAAATAAAAGAATTAGCATTGGCTTCTTTTGCAGCTCCCCAGGCAAGACGTTCATTAAGTGTATATCTTGCTGTTACATAACTTAGTTCTAAGTCTTTTATATCATCAAATCTGCCTCCAAATCCTGCATTTAGGTTGAGATGAAAACGATCAAATGTAAAATAATTGGTATAAACAGTATTCATTCCGTATACCACTCTGTTATCATATTGATTTATTTCGTCTCCTGCATCTGGATGTACGAGGTAAAAAGTGAAATTTGAATATAAATTGAATAAATAATTAATGTAATAAAAAGTAGTTTTAAATGTCTGATTTTCGCTGGCTTTGTACGTGTATGAAGCTAAAAGATTTGTTCTGTGCGTATTTCCTCCTTCTGTAGGATCGATAGAACCAAATCTGCCCACGAGACCTTCTGCAACAGCTCTTTCAGGAATTTGACCAGAAGCATTCCAGCTGGAATTAAAGCAGGAAGCTTCTAGTCTCAATTGTCCTTGTGAACCAATTTTTTGATTGTATTTTCCAAATAAATTAAATCTTTTAAAATCTTGTTTTACATCAAATGGTCCATCTGTATAATTGTATTCTCCGGCAATAAAAGCGTTCTGCTGTAAAGAATTACCTTTAAGCAAATCCGCCATTCCCATTATTCTCATGGTATTAAAATTTCCTGCTTCGGCTTTCACGTAACTCTGGCTTATAGAGTCGTAAGTGTGAAAGTTTACATAACCTGAGGTATTAAAATCGCCTTTATCTGCATAGTAGGATCCTTTTCCAAAATCGATGTTTTGAATAGTCTCCGGAATTAAAAAGTGTAAGTCAGAATATCCCTGTCCATGTGCATGAGAAGGCATATTTACAGGCATATCATCAGCACTAATCGCAATATCTGTTCCATGGTCATTATCAAACCCACGCAGAAATATCTGTTCGGCTTTTCCTCCTCCGGCATGCTGTGCAATAAACAGACCCGGCACTTTACGAAGCAGATCCTGGGCTGTATTTACGGGAGTTTTTTCTAAGTCTATTTTTATAAGTTGTTTATCTACTTTTTTCGATTTTATAACAACTTCATCCAGTGTACCTATATGTGATATTAAAACTATGTTTAAATATTTCTCGTCTGTCACAGCGTAAAACTGTGGTTTAAATCCCGTAGAGGTAATTGTCAGCGTATCCGGCAGTTTTTTTAAACTTATCGTAAAACTGCCGTTTTTCATTGTATTCGTCTGACTGGAATTGTCTTTGCTGCTAATTATTGCATTAACAGGTAATCCATCTTCATCAGTAACAATTCCGCTGACCATTTTTTGCGCAAAAAGCGGCAATGATGTAATTAAAAATAGAAATATAAAAATGAAATTCTTCTTCATGTAATCTCTTTTACCATTTTTCATTTTGATAAACAACTGCGTTTGTTTTACTTTTAAAAACCAACCTTTATACCCGCTGCAATACGATTAACCATAGAACTTTGAGAAATTGAATTGTTGATTTGTTTAGCTCCGCCATCATACTCAATACCCATTGTAAATATTTTTGTAATATCATACATTAAGTTTATCGAGCCGTAAGTCAAAGCAGTATGTGTTGTAGATTCGTTATTGTTGTTTAAAAAATCACCAGCTGCATTATCATTAATTACTTTATTCTGAACTAATGAAAGAGGTGATGCGTGATATGCCATATTAGTATATCCAAGTACTAGATTAGAATGCAGATTCTTTTTTGTTCCAAAGAAATATTCAATTCCCGCAGAACCTCCATAGACTGGAACTGTTTTAAAACTGCCATTTTGATCGTAAATACCATCATACATAACTGCAGCTCCGCTATTACTAAATAATGCTCCGGATAAGGTATACGATCCTGCAATACCAGAACCTACAAGTCCCTGAGCCATAAAATAGCATTTATCACTGATTTTGTTTTTTAAGTTAGCATTAATACCCCATCCCATTTGAAGTGCATTTTCTGCATTTTCTTTGGTGTAACGAATACTTCGTCCCATTAATGCCAGACGAATAAAACTTCCATCCTGTGTATATTTAGTAAATGCTGCAATTGGATCTACAGAAAATTGCCCAGGAACATTACCGCCGGCTACTTTTAGGTATTGTGCCGATGTTTCCATTCCTCCTTCAAATCTCCATAATTTATCTTTTCCAAAATTATTGTAGTATTTAACCTGAAGGTGTCTTGCCCAAGTTCCTGAATTAGGCCCTTCCCAATCTAATGTATTGTACCATGTAGGAACTCCGCCGCCAAAGAAACTCCAATCCTGACCAACGTGCCAATGGTTATAATCTACATAGGCTACTCTCAATTGCAGGTTTCCTCCAGATCCAGGTCCTCCCCACCATTGCCCTTCAATATAAGTTTCTAATGGTCCTTTTTCAAAACCGTTATAAGTATTTTTCCAAGCCAGCTGTGTTTGGTACATATTGGCGTCGGCATTTTTGTCTTTCAGCGAATTGTACGGATCTGCTGAATTTAAGATTAACGATTGAGAGGCGCCGGCATCATTTCCACCTAAATTTACATAACCGTTTAATTTTAAACGAGGTGAAAATTCCATTTCATAAAGTGGTTTATCTCCTGCCGCTGCTTTAGATTCAAACGAAACCTGAGCGCAGGCTGAATAGCACACTGCAAAAAACAATGTGCTTAATAAGGCATATTTTTTCATTTTAATTTGATTATTTAATTTGAAGATTTTTCAATTATCTATATTTTGCAGGAACACTTTTTTTAAGCAAAAGGGTAATCCAGCTGGAGGCCACAAAAGGAAAAGTAAGAGGAGGCCATCCCATTTTTACCATATAAATATCGAATAAGGTTGAAACCAAAATTGAAAACAGTACATAAATTCCGTCTCTAACGCGGGTTCCTGAGAAAGTTATAGCACAAAGCACCGCATTGAAACTAAACAATCCCATGTGTATATCGGTTTGCGGTTCTGAAAACTGAAGCGATATGTAAGCACTCAATACTCCTGATGCTATAGCATACAAAGCCGCTACAGGATTATTGATAAATACTGCCAAAATAAAGATAACTCCGGCAAGAATACTGCCCTGAAAAATTACTTCTCCAAAGCCGTGGGCCACTGTAGCCAGTTCGTTTTGATCATTTAAAAGTTCTGATCCTGACGCAGGCCCCCCAATAATAAATACATTGTGAAAAATATACAATCCAATCCAGGTAATAATTATGAATGGCAATGTAAATACCGGTATTTTTCTTTTTATAAAAATATGCTGTAAAATAGCCGCTAATGAAGATCCTGCAATAATAGCAATCCATATTACAGGTTCTGGTTTAAAAAAGAAGGTTAACGCAACTCCTACAAGTGTGGCACTAAAACCATAAAGCCCCTGCTCTGTCTCATTTTTATCAAATTTTAATAGCAAAGCTGTAATTAATGCTGTTACTGCAGATAAAATTGCCGCAATTCCCATTGCTACAGATCCGTAAAATATACCGGCTAGAAAAAGTAATCCTGTCCACGGATTTTCCTGCAGCATGATTTGACCTATACTGGTCAAAATTGTTTTACTATAAAGACTAATTTTTGATTTCATAATTTTAAAATTTTACCATCCTAGAAATACCATTCCAATACCGCATATTGTCACGACTCCGCCGCCAATTGCATGCACATAACGCTCTAGTTTGTCTGTTTTGAAAAAAGAGTAACCATAACAGCCTATCAGTACCATAATAAGCATGGTAAGAACTGTAAAGACTGCAAAAACAACAATTAAAATGATTACTTCTATTGAAGATCGGCGCACACCCGAATAAAATAATAACGGTACAAGAGGTTCACTGGGTCCCATAACGAAAATAACAAACAAAATCCAGGGTGTAATTTTGATTCGGCTTTGAGGGGCAACTACTTCTCCATGTCTATGTTCATAAACATATATATCCTCATCATTATATACCTCAAAATGTTTGTGGGGTTTGTTTAGATAAGCGCTTCTTAACCCCCAGATAAAATAAACAAGACCAAACAGCAGTAAACACCAGCCCGAAACATTTCCCCTCACATCCTGAAACATAGACAGTTTTGATAACTGCCAGCCTACCACAACCCCAATAAGTCCCAGTACAACAGAACTTAATATGTGCCCAAGACCGCAGACAATAGTTAGCCAGACCGTTTTTGTTATGGACCATTTTCTGGATCTTGATAATACAATAAATGGCAGATAATGATCCGGCCCTGATGCTGTGTGCAGACAGCTTATTGTAATAGCTGATAATACCAGCGTAGTTAATGTAGTATCCATTAGATATAATTTTCAGCAAGATCAGTCACCTGACTTTTAATATTCATTTTCTCTTCTGCGATCCAAAGCTTACGCTGTATTTTACGGAATGCATTATAAAGCTGTTCTCCGCCATTGCCCAAAACACGTACTATCATGCCATTTGCAAAAGGCTTGGAAACTCCAAAAGCAATATTTTCTTCAGACTGCAGTTCGGCATAAGCCAATTCAATACACGACTCAACATCCTCAATTCCAGTATTGATATACATAAGAGTTGCCTGATGTGTAAAACCTTCCATCTGTCCTACAGTTTCAACATCTGCCAAAAGTGGCTGCAAAAGCACATTGTCTTTTACTACTAATTTCCCATTATGGAATACTTCGGTTAGATTTTGGAATTTTGAAAAAAGAAATACTTCTCCAGAATGTTTTCGGCCGCAAGTAATGATCTCTCCCACAGTCAGACTGCAATTCCCAGTTAGATTAAAGACATTGTGTGCTTTAAAAATAGACTGCTCGTGAGGTACGATGGGATGCTGCACATAACTGAAAGTACTTTTGTCTGCTAATGAAACATTCATTTGCTGTACAGCACCGTTCTGCATATTAAACAATCTTTGATACGATTGAGACTCTAGCATTAAACGGCTTTCAGATTCGATTTTAATGTTTATATCATAATGATCATTATCGAGTATTCCGGGAGAAGAGCTCATCAGCATTAGATAAAGAGAAGGATCTGTTTTGTCTTCTTTTATATCTGCTATGCGAAAAGGGCGGGTAAAGAAGGCATCTTTTAGATAAGAACGTCCTTCTTTAAATCCACTAACAATATTTAGTTTATTGATCATTTAAAATAGTTGAATGTTGTACACTAAATAGAATTATCGAACCAGCTGCGGTTCTTCTATATTTTCCAGTAAGGCATATTTTTTAATCCAGCCTATAACAACATCAAGTCCTTGAAGACTCATAAGATTTGTAAAAACAAAAGGCTGTCCGTTTCGCATTTTTCTGGCATCACGTTCCATAACTCCAAGATCTGCATTTACATAAGGAGCAAGGTCAATTTTATTAATTACAAGTAAATCTGATCTTGTAATTCCAGGTCCTCCTTTACGTGGAATTTTATCTCCTTCGGCAACATCAATTACAAATATGCTTATATCTGCCAGGTCAGGACTAAAAGTAGCTGACAGGTTATCACCGCCGCTTTCAATTAATATAATTTCAATTTCAGGAAAGCGTGAAGCCATTTCTTCTACTGCTTCCAGATTCATACTTGCATCTTCACGAATTGCAGTGTGCGGGCATCCTCCTGTTTCTACTCCAATGATACGCTCTTTAGGAAGCATACTGTTTTTAGTAAGGAATTCAGCATCTTCTTTTGTATAAATATCATTTGTGATTACTCCAATGCTGTATTCGTTCATCAATTTGCGAGACAAACGTTCAATTAAAGCCGTTTTTCCTGAACCAACTGGTCCGGCTATTCCAATTTTGATATAATTTCTTTCTTTCATTTTTTCTAATTTTTTAATTGTAACACTGAGTTTTTAGCTCTTGGTTACTACTTTATTTTTATTGTTTTTTTTAAGACATATATAATCTTGAATACAATTGCTCATGCTGCATACATCTTACATCCAGACCAATATTGCATAAGCCCACATGATTTCGATCAAGCTCAATGGTCTTTCCGGCTACAGTTTCAATTACTTCCTGCATATCATGCAGTATATCTTGTCCATCCAGCTGTCCCAGCGGAACAAGCTTTACGGCATTGGTTACCATTCCAACAGCTGCATTGTATAAGAATGCAAAAAGAGCTTCATACAACGGAATATTTAATAAGCTTGCATAAATTCCAAAAACGATACAATAATGTCCTTCGGATTTTTTATCAAAAATTGCTTTTTCGTATTCGTTAATTATCTCATCTGCAACTTGGCGTTTAAAGATTTTGATAAGTCTTACTCCTAGTTTTTGGCTTGCCTGCCTAATTTCACGGGCAGTTTTTAATGCTGCACACTCATCATCAAGTAAAAACAATGCGCTGGTATTTTTAGACTGTGCCGCTTCATAAGCGAGTTTTACAAATGCCGCATCATTGTATAATAAATTGTTTGTAAGCATATTGCTAACAAATAACATAGCAGATTCCCTATCTTTTACTAATCCCTGCTGTACATAAGTTTCCAGTCCGTTTGAGTGTGTGTAACCTCCAATTGGCAATGTTGGATCACTTAAGTGTAATAAGCTGCCTATAAAATTTTTCATTATATATTTTATTAAAAATAAATCCCTTGTTACTTAGCGATATTCATAATTTTAAAAAACAGCGAACTACTTTCTGAATGTCCATGTGGCTGCACAGTAGAGTTTACTATGTTAGTTAATCTTGTAAAGACTTTTTCTGTATGATAACCGCTCGCCGAAAGCCATTTAAAAATAGGCTCCTCAAAAGGAAGCAATACCTCATCATTTTGTATAAACATTGGAAGATGCTTGTTTCCAATCTCGTAGCATACGCTGCCCATTTCAAGCAATGATTTTGGTTTTACCACAATTGCATCGCAGGGAATAATATCAACTACTATTATTTTTTGATCATCTGCATATACTACATCTCCATGTTTTAACCGCTGCCCTTCTTTCAAAAATTTAATGGCAACTTCTTGTCCGTTTTTAGATTTTTTCCGCTGAATTCGTTTAGTAGACTCAAACCATTCTATTTCCAGATAATCTACAACACGATTTGTGATATCAAATTCCCTAAGGCTTCCTTCAATTTCATTTATAATCATATCTTCTATTTTAAATCATACATTTTTCAAGTATGCCTTGTTTCTTTTTCATATCATTCTAAAGGTTCAATTAGATAGAAACTGCTGCCGGATTAACCAGCAGCGTTTCTTTCTTTTTTAGGCTGAACCGCTATTTTAAACTCTAATAGTTAAAACAAGAAATAGCGCTGTGCCATTGGAAGATCTGTTGCCGGTTCGCAAATGATTTTCTCACCATCAACACGTACTTCATAATTTTCCGGATTCACAGTAATTTCAGGTGTTTTATCATTATGGATCAGATGTTTTTTTGAAATGTTTCTACAGCCTGTTACTGGTAAAATCATTTTTTCTAATCCATACTCTTCTGCAATATTGTTTTTAATAGAAGCCTGAGAAACAAAAGTGGCACATGTTTTAGAAAGTGCTTTTCCAAAAGCTCCAAACATATTACGATAAAGAACTGGCTGCGGTGTAGGTATAGAAGCATTTGGATCTCCCATACGAGCTGCAATAATCATCCCTCCTTTAATAATAATTTCAGGTTTTGTACCAAACAGCATTGGTTTCCATAATACAAGGTCTGCCATTTTTCCTACCTCAATAGATCCTACATACTGTGAAATACCATGTGCAATAGCAGGGTTAATTGTATATTTTGCCACGTAACGTTTTGCACGGAAATTGTCATTTTTGTTTCCTTTATCTTCTGCAAGGTCACCGCGTTGTTTTCTCATTTTATCAGCAGTCTGCCAAGTACGGGTAACCACCTCTCCTACACGTCCCATAGCTTGTGAGTCAGAACTCATGATACTAAACACTCCCATATCATGCAGGATATCTTCGGCTGCAATGGTTTCCGGACGAATACGAGAATCTGCAAATGAAACGTCTTCAGGAATATTTTTGCTTAAGTGATGGCATACCATCAACATATCTAAGTGTTCGTCGATTGTATTTACAGTATAAGGACGAGTTGGATTTGTTGAAGCCGGCAATACATTAGGATACATTGCAGCTTTAATAATATCCGGAGCGTGACCACCTCCAGCACCTTCTGTATGAAAAGTATGAATCACACGTCCGTTAATTGCATTCATTGTATCTTCAAGGAAACCTGCTTCGTTAAGAGTATCAGTATGAATTGCCACCTGAACATCATATTTATCAGCAACTTTTAATGAAGCATCAATTACTGCAGGCGAAGCACCCCAATCCTCATGAATTTTTAAACCTAAAGCACCAGCCTCAATCTGCTCATCCAATGGCGCTTCGGTTGAACAGTTTCCTTTTCCAAAAAATCCAAGATTCATAGGGAATGCTTCTGCAGCTTGCAGCATTTTTTCAATATACCATTTCCCAGGTGTAATAGTAGTAGCATTTGTACCATCAGCAGGTCCTGTACCACCGCCAATCATTGTGGTTACACCGCTATATAAAGCAGTTTCGATTTGCTGAGGGCTGATAAAGTGAATATGGGTATCAATTCCACCAGCCGTAACAATTAAATTTTCACCGCCGTGAGCTTCTGTACTCGCACCTATAATCATGTGAGGTTCAACACCATCCATTGTATCTGGATTACCAGCTTTACCAATTCCTGCTATTTTACCATCTTTAATTCCAATATCTGCTTTTACAATACCCCAGTGGTCGATAATAGTAGCATTGGTAATTACAAGATCTAAAACTCCCTGATCGCGCGTAGCAGTACTAGACTGAGCCATACCGTCTCTGATGGTTTTTCCCCCGCCAAATTTATTTTCATCCCCATAAACGGTAAAATCTTTTTCTATCTCAACAATGATATCTGTGTCGGCCAGTCTAATTTTATCTCCTTTTGTAGGACCATACATGCTGGCATATTTCAGCTTATTTATTTTCAGGCTCATAATTATTTATTTTTAAAGTTTTCAGTTTTCAGTTTTGCCAAACTATGTTGTTTGTTTATTTCGAGTGTAGTATCTCCGTTAACGATATTGTTGATACCAAATGCACGTCGTGCTCCACTAAATGCAACTAATTCTACTTCTTTTTCTTCGCCGGGTTCAAAACGAACTGCTGTTCCGGCGGCAATGTTAAGACGCATTCCAAAAGCTTCACTGCGATCGAAATTCATCATACGATTGATTTCAAAAAAATGGCAGTGAGATCCTACTTGTATCGGACGGTCACCTGTGTTGATTACTTTTATTTTAGTTATTTTTCGGTCAACATTACACTCAATGTCTCCCTTACTGATAAAATATTCTCCCGGAATCATAATATTAATTTTTTGAGTTTAACGAATAGGACTGTGAACTGTAACTAATTTTGTACCGTCAGGAAATGTTGCCTCGATTTGAACATCATGTATCATCTCAGCAATACCTTCCATAACATCATCTCTGGTCAGAAGGGTAGCTCCATAATTCATCAGTTCTGCTACTGATTTTCCGTCTCTTGCTGCTTCCAGTAAATGACTGCTGATATAAGCAATCGTTTCTGGGTAATTTAATTTAAGACCTCTTGCCTTTCTTTTTGCCGCTAACTCTCCGGCTAAATGCAATAGCAGTTTTTCACTCTCTCTTGGTGTAAGATGCATAGTGTTTAAAATTTAAAATGTTTAACAATTTTTAAAAATAGAGTCCCATTAACAGCACTAAAATTGTCAATGCTGAGAAAAACAGACTATACGATTTTGGAAGAAATACAACAGAAGAATATGATTATGAGATCATAATCTGTCTAATTGAAATGATTTCCTAAAAAAGAAGTAATAGTAAAACCAGATTTAATTCGCCGAAGGAATAATCATGGAATGAAATAAAATGTAAAGGGGAATTGTTGCTGCATGCACTATTTGGTGAGAACCATTAGCATACAAAACTGAGTTATAAGACTGCTGGCTGCAGATAAAACTAAATACTGCATTAGAATCTAGAAAGGCGAAATGATCAAAACCATAATCGCCCAAATCAATATCTTCAATATCTTCAGAATAAGAATCATCGTTAATATCAGCAAAAACAGCTGAATCATTTTGAGATACAGACTGATCATTACCCAAAATATGACTGCCGGTTAAATGCTGATTGTTGTGTATATGAACTTTTTGAACATTTTTTGCAGCTGCAAAAAACACCAATAATAAAAAACAAGTTATATACAGTAATCGTTTCATTCTTTTAAATAGTTCCTTTTAAAAACCAGAAACAAAATTAGGAAAGAGCTCACCTGTTTTGCTTTCACAAATCACGACTTTTGTATCCTTTTTCTGTAATTTTGATGTGTTTTTTAGTTTGAAAAAAAATCCTCTTTTATTGTCCGAAAAAAAATGACTTTTTCGTAAAAAAAAACCTACTTTTGCCCGCTGAAAACTTCTAAAATAAATTTTAATACTATTCATTTTTAAGAATTTTACCCCGTAAAACATTCATTATCAACAGATAATTATAAAAAATTTTGTATAAATTTTCGATACATGAAAAAAAGAGAGAAACTCGACATCATCCGCCAATATTATCCAAATGCCTTAACTACGATTGATTACATAAACAAGATAATTGATTATGTTGAAGACAAATTAGATTTAGAACCATCGCAGATAATATTGGCAGACAGCATTTGCAGTGATGATGTTAATAGTATTCAATATCCTGCAAGGGCTCTGGAATTTTTAGGTCCGTTTAAAATGGGAGGATTAGATGGATTTCCTTTTACCGGTTTAACAGGTATGGCCGCTTTTGCCAGTCATGTACCAGATGATGGCGCCGTATTTATTTATTACGGGCCTCATATTGGTATTTCAAAAGAAGGTATAGTGGGAGAAATAAATCGTTTTGGGCAAAACAATAATTCCCTTTGCTGCGGAGCCGCAAAAGGAGCATTGAACAAACTGACGCACAATGCTATTCAGCCAAATAATATTACTGAACTTGATTATCAAATGAATATAATTGAACAAATTCTTTATAATCAAAAAGATAAGATTTTAAATTCTGAAATTCCTTTGTATGAAGCAACAGAGGTAATTTATGAAGCTATCGACAAACGAATTCAGGAACTTATTGCTTCTACAAGATACAATTGTAAATATATTATTTTGGTTGGCGCTATTTTAATCAACAGCGACAGCGATGTAGGATCATTTTCGTCTACCAAAAGATTTGAAGTAATCGATTTAAAAACCGGAGTTAGAGAAAACGTAATAGCATCACTGCAATAAAAGCATAAAAAAACTCCTGCTTAGTGGAACAGGAGTTTTTCAGGATTAAATATAAAATAGTAGTTGTGGAAATTTCTTAACCTCTAGTCAGCCATCCTCTTTTATGAGCTGTAATGATTGAATATGGAGCAATCCAAAACAATCCGAATGTGTAGAAAACACTATATGAATACGCCCAGAATGCTTCTGTAAAAGAATATCTTTTTGCATAAAACAATACTGAAAAGCTTGATACAATTAATATTCCTAATAACGCTGAACTAATAAATAATAATGGATGCGTTGCAATAAAATAGAACATAAAGATAAAGAAAGGATACGTCATGATGATTCTGATAGACTGTTCTGTAAACAATAATCTTGCTCCAACTTTAGATTCTTTTCTAAAATCTTTCCAAACGTATTTTGCCATCATAATGTTTTCACGAACATTACTTCTTCCCCATCTAATGAACATTTTGTATAAACCTTTGTAATCTTCAGGAACATTTGTTAAAACATATGCATTACGTTGAAACAATACATGGTGTCCTTGTTTTAAGATCATATTTGTCATGGCACGGTCTTCACCAATATCAGACGGCTGTCCCATAAAAGTCTGGTCGATCCATTCTGGCAGACAGGCAAAAACGGCATTTCTTCTGTAAGCAGCCAAAGCTCCCGGAGTACAAAGTACTGAACCTAACGAACTTTCTGCAGAACGCATGAACTCAAAACTCATTACAAAACTTACATTAAGCATTTTTGGCAGAATTGCTTTTTCGTTGTTCAAAACCTGAACATTTCCTGCAACGGCACCGCATTTTTCGTCAACAACAAACGGGCTTACTAAGTTTCTTAAAGTATCTTTTTTTACAATTGAATCACTATCAACTGTTACAAAAACTTCTCCTTTTCCTAAGTTAAATCCACGGTATAATGCGTGACGTTTACCTTTATTTTGAGGTTGTTGAAAAATTGAAACACGATCTCCCAATTTAATTTTAGCCTGCTGAATCCAGTACCATGTATCATCTTTACTTCCATCATCAATAGCTAAAAGCTCTAATTTGTGTGCTGGAAAATCACTTTCTGCTAAACTCATTAAAGTTTCGTAAACCAATTTTCCTTCGTTGTAAGCCGGAACAATCACGGTACAAGTTGGCAGTAATTCATCAGAAACTGATTCAATTGGTTTGTATTTAAAATAAAGGTATAAATTGTAAAGAAACATACCGCCTTTAAAAAGGAATAATGCTACCGTTACGGCAAGAAAAATAATTCCGCCTGTAGAATTTAATCTTTCTAAATGAAGCTGATCAAAATCCGGCTGAAATTGAAAAACGAAAAAAGCTCCGGTCAGCAGTAACAAAAATGTACCTGCAAGGATCATAAATCCGAAAGCACTTTTTGGTCTTTCAATATGTTTTTTGGTTGAGTTGTTGTTTATTTTAAAAATAGAAGGGCTTATTTGTACATCAGCGCTGTTGCTGCCAGTGTAAAATTGTTTCGAGATAATTGTTTCGCTTTCCATGTCCTGTTTGTTTTAATTCTCTAAAATGGCTTTTATCAAATGCTCTCTTTCTTTTGTAATTTGTTTAGTAAACAATTAAAAGTTAAAGAGTGACACTTTCCCAATTTGCAAGCGACGTGCCATTTAGGTTTTAAACTGACTTTAAGCGTTTTACGTTTTAAACACAGATTTAATGTGTGTAAAAATTTTACACTTTGTAGAATGTTTATACAGTTTTTAGTGTGTAAACAGTAGTAAAATAAGGGATTTTTGTTATGGCGAAGTAATGCCTTAAAATATAAAAACGCAAAAATGAATCGAAAATTGTATGCGCTTTCTTAAGATTTAATGTAATTTTTATCTTTAGAAAAAAAGTAAAAACTTTACTTACAAAAAATCCGTAAATAAAACTATTCGACTTAATGTTTTTAAATTATCGATTAAATACGTTAATTTTATAGGTATTTATTTAATTATACTGCGAAAATTAATTTTATCTTAGCAGGAAAACATTCATTTTCGCTTTTACTTTTTAAACCTAAGCAGAATACCCAAAAATATTTTATACTGAATGAACAAACAGATTTACAACATTTTACTAGCCGATGACGATGAAGATGACTGCTCTTTTTTTGAAGAAGCTTTAGAGGAATTATCGCTTGCCACAACTCTTGTAACTGTAAATGACGGAGTTCAATTAATGGACTTCCTGGCAGATAAATCTGGAAATGATTTACCTGATATCCTTTTCTTAGATTTGAATATGCCAAGAAAAAACGGTTCAGAATGTCTTACAGAAATTAGACAGATTGAAAAACTAAAAGATTTTCCGATAGTAATTTTTTCGACTTCTCTGGACAGTGAAATTGTAGACGTTATGTACGATAAAGATGCAACGTATTACATTCGTAAACCCGGCGATTTTTCAAAATTAAAATCGGTTATAGAAAATGCCCTTATTACTGCCTCCGAAAATAATTTCAAAAAACCTGCACGAGCACATTTTATAATTCAACCCTAAATCCTTTTGTAATGAGCCACGCCAATAAGGAACATTATTTTCTAGCCGATGGCGGAGAAATGGGCGAATTAATACGCTCCAAAGACTGGAGCAAAACTCCCATAGGTGATCCTGAAAACTGGCCTCAAAGTCTGCGTACCATAACTTCGGTAATGCTCAATAACCCGTTTGGAATGTATATTGCGTGGGGAAATGAATTTACGCAGTTATACAATGATGCTTTTCGTAAAATTATTGGTTCAGATAAACATCCAGATGCTTTAGGAAGTTCTCCGGAAAAAACATTTTCTGAAATCTGGCATATTACAAGTCCTATGTTTGAGGAAATAATGAGCGGAAAATCAATCAGTTTTCCAGATTTTGTAGTTCCGCTAAACAGAAATGGCATTGTTGAAACCTGTTATTTTGATTTTTCTTATTCACCAATACGAATAGAAAATGGCAAAGTAGGCGGTATTTTAGTAACCGTAATTGAAACTACTGCAAAGAAAAAAGCTGCTGATCTCTTAAAAGAAAAAAATGAGCGTTTTAAAAACAACATCATGCAGGCGCCATTGGCAATGTGCATTTTTAGAGGAAAAGATCATATTGTAGAAATTGCCAACGAGAAAATGATACAGCTCTGGGGAACCACTTCAGAAAAAGTACTCAACAAATCTATTTTTGAAGTTCTGCCCGAAATTAAAGATCAGGGATTAGAAGAGCTTATTCAAAACGTTTACACAACCGGAAAAAAGTTTATTGCCAATGAACGTTTAGTTGAGCTTTCTCGAGATGGAAAAACAGAACATACTTATGTCAATTTTATTTATGAAGCCTTAACCGAATGTACCGGAAGTATTTCGGGCGTTGTCGCTATTGCAATAGAAGTTACAGATCAGGTTGAGGCCCGATCAAAATTACAGCAAAGCGAGCAAAAAATCAGACAGCTTGTAGAAAATGCTCCTTTTCCTATTGGTGTTTATGTTGGCAGAGAAATGCGTATTGAACTTGCCAACGATTCTATCATAAAAGTCTGGGGAAAAGGTCCGGATGTTATTGGAAAATCATACAGAGAAATTCTGCCGGAACTTAATAATCAATCGGTTTTTGAACAGGTCGAAAGTGTTTTAAACACCGGAAAATCTTTTCACAATAAAAATGCCCGCATTGATATAATGATTAACAATAAACTAGAAACTTTTTATTTCAATTACAGTTTTACGCCTTTGTTTGACACAAACGGAAAAGTATACGCTGTAATGAACACCGCTGCCGATGTTACTGATTTGCATCTGGCATCTAAAAAAATTGAAATTGCAGATAAACGTTTCCGTGATACCGTAAAACAAGCGCCTCTTGGAATTACAATTCTCCGCGGACCAGAATATATTGTAGAATCAGCAAACGAAGCGTATCTAAAATTGGTTGACAAGGAAGAAAACAGTTTTGTTGGAAAACCTTTGTTTGATTCTCTCCCGGAAGTAAAAGAAACCGTAGATTCTTTATTAAAAAATGTTTTTACAACCGGTATTCCATATCATGGAAATGAAGTTCCTGTTCCTTTAAACCGATATGGAAAACAAGGAATCTGGTATTTTGATTTTCTGTATTACCCGCTTAGAGAAGAAAACGGTGAAATAACCGGAATCATTGTAACGGTAACAGAAGTAAGTGAAAAAGTCGATGCCCGAAAAAAAATCGAGCAAAACGAAGACCGCTTAAATATTATAGTTGAAGCCAGCGAATTAGGAACCTGGGATTTAAACGTAAAAACCGGTGAACTTCATTATTCTCAAAGATATCTGGAAATTCTGGGCAATTACAAGGATCCTATTATTTTATCTCACGAAGAAATATTAAAACACCTGCATCCGGATGATATGCAAATTCGAAATGCAGCTTTTAAAGAAGCTATTTTATCCGGAAATCTTCATTATGAAGCCCGAATTATCTGGCCTGACAATTCTATTCACTGGGTAGAAGGAAAAGGAAAAGTTTTTTATGATAAAAATGATAATCCCGACAAGTTAATTGGAACGGTACGCGATATTACAAGCGAAAAAAATCATCAGCAGGAATTAGAACAAAGCGAAAAAAGATTTAGAAATCTGGTAATGCAGTCCCCTATTCCAAAAGCCATTTTAAAAGGAAGCGATATGGTTGTTGAAATAGCCAACTTAGCTTTACTTAAAAACATTTGGAAGAAAAAAGAAAGCGATGTTCAGGGTAAAAAACTCTTAGAAATTTTCCCGGAACTCTCTTCTCAAAAATACAGCAGAATATTAAATGAAGTATATCTTTCCGGAGAAGTACATTCTGAAATAGAATCTCCTATTCTTATAAATGGTGACGATGGCGAGCATTTGTTTTATATTGATTTTGAATATGCTCCAATGTACGATACTGATAATAGTATATCCGGAATTAGAGCCACAATTGTAGATGTGACAGAAAAAGTTCAGGCACGAAACAAAATTGCAGAAAGCGAAAAACGTTTCCGTTCTTTAACTGAAAGTATTCCGCAGTTAATTTGGGAAACCGATGAAAAAGGAAACGGTTTATTTGCCTCTGGAAAATGGGCTGAATATACCGGAATAAAACCAACTGGCGATGCTGAATGGAAATCTATGATTCATCCCGAAGATTTTAAAGAAAATATAAAAATCTGGAACCATAGTTTACATACAGGACAAGTTTTTAGATCTGATGTCAGAGTACTTAGAAAAGACGGCAGTTACAGATGGCATACCGTATTGGGCGAACCTGTTTTAAATGCCGATAATAAAATTGTAAAATGGGTTGGTGCCTTTACTGATATTCATACCGAAAAAGCTTTTACAAACGAGCTGGAACAACAAGTTACAGCAAGAACGCGGGAATTAAGCCAAATGTACGAGTCACTTAAAAAGAGTGAAGAACGTTACCATTTAATGGTTGAAGAAGTACAGGATTACGCCATTTTATATTTAAGCCGCGACGGCATAGTTGAAAACTGGAATATTGGTGCTGAAAAAATTAAAGGCTATAAAGCACAGGAAATTACCGGAAAATATTTTGGCATATTTTACACACCCGAAGATCAAAAAAGCAATGTTCCAAGTACTTTACTAGAACTAGCCAGACAAAAAGGAAGAGCTGTTCAGCAAGGCTGGCGCGTGCGTAAAAATGGGATTTTATTTTGGGCCAGTGTAGTAATTACAGCCATTCATAATAAAGATAATGAGGTTATTGGATTCTCAAAAGTAACGCATGACTTAACCGAGAAAAAAAGAGCCGATGATAAAATAAAACTGAATGCTCTCGAACTGGAACAAAAAAATGCAGAACTGGAACACATGAACAAAGAACTTCAGTCCTTTGCTTATATTTCAAGTCATGATTTACAGGAACCGCTTCGAAAAATTCAGACTTTTGCTTCGCAGATTATTGAAAAAGAATTTGAAAATTTATCTGATTCTGGAAAAGATAAATTTCAAAGAATGCAAAATGCGGCTAAACGCATGCAGACTTTAATTCATGATTTGTTATCTTATTCAAGAACAAATATTCAGGACAGAACATTTGAAAAAACCAGTCTTTCAAAAATTATTGAAGAAGTAAAAGAAGATCTCCGTGAAGAACTCGAACAAAAAAATGCCGTAATTGAAAGTAATGAAATTGCAGATGTAAGTATTATACCGTTTCAGTTTAGGCAATTGCTTTATAATCTGGTCAGCAATTCGCTTAAATTTTCAAAACCAGATGTACCAGCATTAATAAAAATTGAAAGCAAAATTGCAAAAGGTTCTGAGTTTGAAGAAAAGTCATTAGAAAGTGAAACTCAATATTGCCATATTAAAGTTTCTGACAACGGAATTGGTTTTGAACCGCAGTACAGCAAAAAAATCTTTGATGTTTTTCAGCGTTTACATGGCAGAGATCAATATAACGGAACTGGAATTGGTTTAGCAATCGTAAAAAAAATTGTTGAAAACCACAACGGAATTATAACTGCCAAAGGCGAACAAAACCAAGGAGCATCTTTTGATATTTATATTCCGGTATCATAATCTTAAAAAAAAAAACTCATAAAAAAACGGAAATAACAATAAAGTTATTTCCGTTTTTTATTTCCACTAATTCAATCTAATTATCTGCTGTAAACTGTAATTACACCAGTAGTTTTGTCTTTAATTTTTAACTCTTTATTAGTTAAATTCATGATATCGCTTGTTGAACTTACATTACCAACAGTAATCGTTAAATCGTTATGAGATCTTACATAAGTACCTGTAGTTTCTGTTAAAGCACAATCAGACCCATTATAATCCCCCATTACAGCAGTATTACTTAATCTTAGATCTAAATAATCTCCAGGACATCCACTTTGATTTTGCGGTGCATCTACCAAAACTTCCTGTCCATTAATAATTGTCCCTGTTTGGCGCAAGTTATATTTCCCTTGAATTGGAACTATTGTTTCTCCTTCATTGTCATCGTTACTACAAGATGTTGCGAACATTCCCACGCTTAAGGCTAATACGAATAATATACTTCTACTTTTCATGTTGATTTGTTTTTTATTGATTTAATTTAATAATGCTAAATTAAAAGGATATACTTACAAAAAATTTCATGATTTAAAGAATTTATTACATAAATCGCATTTTAACCAAAATTTATTTTTTTACATATTTATTCAAAATATATCGGGTAACTGGTCTTAGCGGACTGTTACTTTCGGGATGTCTTCCATGCCCGTCAAAGAAATCAATTCCATTGGCAGTTTTTCCATACCAAATAATAGCTTGTCCGTTTTTGTCGAAACAAGTTGTAGTATCACAGACTTTTACTTTTTTAAGATTGACAAGGCTTTTATCCAGAAGTTCTATCTTATTAGCCATTCCAATTCCTTCTATTTTTAAATCGCAGTCTACAATTTCATAATGATCGTTTGACCATTGCATGCATTGTTTTTCAGGCAGAGCTAAATAAATTATTAAACTTATAAGGCAGACAACAGTCGCTGCTCCTAAATATTTTAGTGGTGTAAATTTAGTTTTACCACCAATAGTATTTGTAAATGGTTTTATATCATGATCTGGTAACTCATTTAAATTCTTAGGTTTTTCTGTATCTCTTATATAGTTATCAGGCATAACCTCTTTCAAATCTCCTAAAACCATTTCTTCGCTTCTGCCTTTTGTTCTATACTTATTAAAAGGTCTGTTATGAAAATCTACCAGAACAGCGGCAAGATCAACAGCTTCAATATTGGCAAGATCTGTTCTTCCTTTAAAAAAAGATACTATTGGTCTAAACTTATCTTTTTGGTCTTTAAAGAAATTCTTTTTCGCTGGATCAAATTGAAATCCAAAAAAATCACTAAAAACTTTTAGATCATCCTGATGAACTTCTCCAACAAATTTTTCCCAGCATAAGTCCCGAAGTTTTCCTTGAGAAGGACTTTCCAAATAAGCAAAATTTACTTTTTGTTTTTCAATTTCATACTTAGCTTTTATCGCTTTTTTATAATCTTCAATAGTATAGTTGTACATAAGCCTTTGGTAATTTTTAGGAATTCCTGAACATTTTCAGGAAGGGTTAAACATTGTGGGAATTCCGGGAATTCCTTATGAATACTGGCGTATAAGCGTTGTTCCTTTGCTTCAGAATTAGTTAAACAATTGATCTGCAGATATAAAAACAAATGTACAAAACTAGTTCAATCAACAAGTGCGGAAAACCGTAAAGCGGAGTTTATCCGGGAAGTATAAATAATGTTTTATAGTTCTACGCACTTCACTTCCCAAACAAAATTTGGTATTGCCCCTAACACAAAATCCGGAAAAGTTCCGGCAGGCAATACCCAATGTTTAATCCTTTAATAATTTAAAAAAATGAGAACATTATATCTATTGGGAGCGTGTGCGCTGTTGTCAACTACATTATTTTCTTGTACTGCTGACGAATTCGAAACTGAAACAAAAAAGACTGAGGTAAAAAAAGAGGTAATTCCTAATGGCGGTCAAGCCAGCGATCCACCTCCTCCAGGACCAGATGATGATCCAATTAATGTTAAACCACCAAAAAAATAATAAATTGAAGCCGCAATATTAAATTAATTACTAAATATTGTTAAATTCGGGGAAAGTAACTTTTATGCTGCGTTCCCCGTTTTTTTATGTAGTTATTGTACTCTCTTTTATTTCTTGCAAAGAGAAAACACCTGCATTGATTAAGCCCAATATCTCCAAAAAAACGGCTAAACTTATGCAGGAAAAAGCACTGAATGAACTTGAAAAAAGTAATTACAACAGCTCATTTTATTATTTTAATAAATCAAAAGTAATATTTGAAGCCGCAAAAGACAGCTCGAATATAGTTTTCAACTTACTTCAAATGGCTACCATTCAACAAATAAATGGCGATTATTATGGCAGTAAAGAAACTTTAACCGAAGCATTACCTTTCTTTAAAAAAAACGATGACTATAAAGCTCCAGTTGATAATCTTTTTGGTATTGCAGACAAAGAACTTTCACTTTATGATGATGCCGTATTTTATTACAATGAAGCTTTAAAAGATGCTAAAGACGAGGCATCAAGACAATCTCCGTTAAACAATATAGCCGTTATTTACATTAAGCAGAAAAAATACGATAAGGCGATTAAAATTTTAGAATCCATTTTAGACACAAAAGCACTTGATGAATTTGTAAAAAGTAAATCGAGAGTTATGGACAATCTTGGATTTGCTTATTTTAAAAAAGGAATTAAGGATAAAAGTCTTCAGTTTCTAAATGAAGCATTAAAATTAAGAATACAAGCCGATGACTCTTATGGAAGTATTGGAAGCTATCTTCATCTGGCAGAATTTTACTCAGAAACCAATCTCCAAAAATCAAATAAATATGCTGAACAGGCCTATCAAACAGCCAGCAAATTAAACAGCGTAGATGAACGTCTAAAGTCCCTCGCAATTTTAATTTCTAATGGATCAGGTACAATATATTCAAAAAAATATATAGCAATAAACGACAGCATCACAAATATCCGCAACAACTTTAAAAACAAATTCGCAAAAATTAAATACGATTCTAAAAAGGAAAAAGATGAAAACCAAAAACTTCGACTAGAAAAAGCTGAAAATTTAGTAGCACTGAAAGAAGCCGAAAAGGATAAAGTAATCTTATTTGCCACCATAATTGCCACTTTAATTTCTCTTGTGTCTTTAGGTCTTTATCTAAGAAAACGTTACAAACACAAAACTCGACTTGTTGCTATAAAAACAGCATACAACACCGAAACCCGAATTGCCAAAGACATTCATGACGGATTAGCAAATGATGTTTTTCATGCGATAACATATACACAAACTCAGCCTTTAACCAACGACAATAACAAAGAAAACCTGTTACAAAAACTCGATGACATTTATTCACGAGTACGCGGAATTTCTCGTGAAAATAATGATATCAATACCGGACCTAATTACCCCAATTATTTAAAGGAAATGCTTTCTACTTATAATAGTACTCAAACAAACGTTATTATTAATAGCATCGAAAAAATAAATTGGGATTCGGTTGAAGATTTAAAAAAGATTGCCATTCAGCGTGTATTGCATGAATTAATGGTTAATATGAAAAAACACAGCGAAGCTTCTATCGTTGTTATAAAATTTGAAAGCAGTTCAAATACCTTATTTATAAATTACTCGGATAATGGAAAAGGCTGCGAAAAATCAAAAATTATCAAAAATGGTCTGCAAAATATGGAAATCCGTATTCTAACCATAAAGGGAACTATTACTTTTGAAACTGAACCAGATAAAGGTTTTAAAGTAAAAATAACAATGCCTAAATAAAAGCCTATGTTTAAAAAAGTAATAATTGCTGAAGATATCGATGCAATGAATTTAGGAATTCAACAAGTTTTAAAAGATTTAAATATTGTCAATTTTCAACATTCCAGATTTTGCGATGATGCATTTCTAAAAATACGCGCTGCAATTCAGCAAAATGAACCTTATGATTTATTAATCAGCGATCTTTCTTTTAAAACAGATCATCGCAAATCTGACATTACCAGTGGAGACGAACTGGTTCAAAAAGTTCGAGAACTGCAGCCGGATATTAAAATCATTGCTTACTCAGTAGAAGATAAAAGTTACCGTATCAAATCACTTTTTGAAGATGCCGAAATAGATGCTTTTGTATTAAAAGGTTTAAATAGTATCGAAGAGTTAAAAAAAGCGATTAGTATTATTTCGACTTCAGATCAAAAATTTATTTCTCCGGAAGTTGCTTCGGCATTACTGGAAAAAAACAATTTCGAAATTGACGATGTCGATATTAAAATCCTAAAATATTTATCAGCCGGAACGTCGCAGGATGAAATTATCGAAATTTTTAAAAACAGCGATGTAAAACCAAACAGTAAAAGTGCCATGGAAAAAAGATTAGCAAAACTCAAAGACTTTTTTAAAGCCAATAATACCGTTCATTTGGTTTCGATTACAAAAGATATGGGAATTATTTAAACTCCCAATTACTTCATTTTCAAAGCTCCTTCGGGAGCTTTTTTTATTCCTGAAATTTAAAATTTTCAGATTATGGTTTTCCGTAATATACTGGTTTTGATTGGTTTTACTTTTGAATTATTAATCATTTAAAATTAAAATTATGAAAAAATTAATCGTTTTATGTAGTTTATTCTTCCTTGTTCTTGGAGGAAGTATTGAAGCCCAAAGTGGTCATTACAAAGGAGGAAAAGGTAGTTCTCATAAAGGAGGAAAATATAAAAATTCAACTACCAAAAACCACTATAAAAAAAGAAAATAATATTTCTGACTTCAATTGACATGAAACAAAGGGAAAGGTCAAAAGAAGTTTCTGAGTAATAAAAAACTTTAATTAACTAAACCTAAAAATCATGGGATTTCGATTTCAAAAAAGAATAAAATTTGGAGGAGGACTTGGTTTAAATATCAGCAAATCTGGAATTTCTCCAAGTTATAGAACCAAAATGGGCACATTTAGTAAAAATGGCTATTCAACAAAAACAGGTATTCCTGGCATTCGATATCAAAACAGCGGTTGCCTTGTATTCTTTGTCTTTTCAGGACTTCTTACATTTTTAATTTATCATCTAAAATAATATCAACCATGAAACTTAAAAACATTACAACACTTCTATTTTCACTTTTGGCAGCTGTAGTATTCGCCATTTCTTGTTCAGATTCAGCCGATTCAGGAGAAACAAGTTCAAATTCTGGTTCGAACTCAAACTGTCCAACAAAAACCTGCGGTGATTTCGCAACTAGGGCGCAGGCACAAGCAGCATATAATAGTAATAAAAGTTGTTACAAAAATCTAGATGCAGATGGAGACGGAATTGCATGTGAAAATCTAAAATAAACAAACCTAAAAACCATGATAACACTAGAATTAAAAAGTCATTTTTTAAGATTATATCAAATGGCATTATCTGATGATCAATTTGATGTATTAGAACTTCAAATGCTGTATCACTTTGCAGATGAAAGAGGAATTCCTAAAGAGGAACTTGATAAACTTTTTCAGAATCCAATAAATACAGAATTCATCGTTCCCGAAGCTTTACATACAAAAATCGAATATCTGTATGATCTTACCAGAATTATTTGGGCTGATGGAAAAATAACCGACGACGAATTAAATATGCTGAGAAAGTATTGCCGAAAATTTGATTTTGTCGAAGAAAACATCAATGATTTATCTGATTATCTTATTGATTGTGTTCAGAAAAACATTGGTAAAGAAGAAATTATTAGTCAACTAAACACTTAATTTATGAAACCACTTGCCCAATTATTTAGTTTAAAGAAATCTGAAGATTCTTCTTTTAAAGTTTTAGAAGAAAATGAAGAAGACAGAGAACAAATCAGAATTACCTATTATCAAAGCGGTTTTGCTGCATCTGTCAAAGCAACCGGAAAACCAATTGTTTTAAAAGCATGTCTGCAAAATTTGTATATGAGTTTTGAAGACCAATGCCGAAAACAAAAAATGGAACAGGACAAACTGAAACAGCCTTATCGCGAAGAACAGGAAAAAAACAGAACTGAACTTAAAAAATCTGAAGCTGCTATTGGTATTTATGAAAAAAAAGAGCAGGATATCAACGATAATATCGACCAGATAAAAAACGAAATTATCGAAGTAAAAAGAAATCCAGACAAATATGGAATCGAAGAAGGAAAAGGTCTAAAAGCACAGTTTTATATTGGTTTGATTCTCTTGCTGCCCATTACACTTTATGTTTTGGTGTTTTATATTTCGGCTTCTTACTCTGCTTTTTTCAAAGAATTTTCAAATGACAGTTTAACCGCAGCCATTTTTGATGCCGATGCTTTTACAAATGCTTTTAAAGCTAGCTGGCTGGAAGGAGTTTTGGTTACCACTATTCCGTTTGTTTTTATGGGGTTAGGCTATGTTATTCATATGGTTCAAAAAGGAAAAGGACTTAAAAACATTTTTAGACTCATTTCACTTTTTGCTATTACATTTTTATTCGATTCCCTTTTGGCTTACATCATTGAGAAAAAAATATATGAGTTTAATAAAACAACCGAATCTTCACCATATAATTTAAACATCGCTCTTGGCGAACCAGAATTCTGGATGATCATATTTGCCGGTTTTGTCGTGTATATAATCTGGGGACTTGTGTTTGATTTCGTAATGAAAGAATTTGAAAACATCGATAAAATACGAGCATTCATAAGAGGCAAAAAAGAAAATTTACTAAATCTGGAAAAACTGAAAACAGAATACGCCAATAAAATCAATGATTTTAAACAGCAGATTGTTACTATAAACGGAAAAATCTCTGAGCTTCAATCTAAAATTGACGGTTTTGTTTTTCCTGTAAAAGAGTATTTACACTATCATCATCAGTATAAAGAAGGCTGGTTTCAGGCAATTGGCACCGAATTAGCTTTACCATACAAAGAGAAAGAAGAACTTTTACAAAGCTGTGAACTTTACTCAGAAGAACATTTAAGTAAACTAAACTTAGTTGATCCGGATTTTCAACATTTAGTATATTCTAAAAACTAGTGCTATGAAAAAAATTATACTAAGAATCTCAATGTCTTTATTATTGATTGTATTTTTTTCGTGCAAGGAAGATCCTAAGAATAAAGAAAAAGAAACAACCGTTAAAAGCTCCGTTTCAGAAAACTATAATATCAGCATTCTAATCGATTTATCAGATCGAATAAGTCTCAAAAAAAATCCAAATTCAACTATGGAAATCTATCAAAGAGATTTAGGATATATCAAATCGGTTTCAGAAGCTTTTACACAGCATTTAAAATCAAAAAGAATGAGGCAGATTGACGACAAAATGCAGTTATTCTTTAACCCTGAACCAGAAAACTCTCAAATTAATTCTATTTCAAAAGAATTAAGAATTTCAGTTGATAAAGACAATGCTTCTAAAAAATTATTAAATTCTATAAACGATACCTATTCTTCAAAAACGGCATCAATTTATGAATCAGCAATTAAAGATGATAAATATATTGGTTCAGATATCTGGAACTTTTTTGACAGTAAAGTTCAAGATCAATGCATAGATAAAGATTACAGAAATATTCTCATTATTTTGACTGATGGATATATATTTTATGATGGAAACCAAATCAAAGAAGGAAATTTATCCAACTATTTAACTCCGCAATTAATTAAGCAGAATGGCTTAAATACGAACGAATGGCAGAAAAAATTTGATAAAGGAAATTTTGGTTTCACTAAAATCAATGCAGATTTATCGAATCTTGAAGTTTTAGTTTTAGGAATAAATCCAAGTAAAAATAATCCGTTTGAAGAAAAAGTTATAAAAGCATATTGGACCAAATGGCTTTCTGAAATGAATATTAAACATTTTGAAATTAAAAATGCCGATCTGCCTTCTAATATGGATAAAATAATAAATGATTTCATCTTAGAAAAAGAATAAAAAACAAAACCTATTGGTTTAAAGAGGAACTTCGCTGTCCTCTTTTTTCCGTTTAAATCTATTCCTGAAAAAACTTATTTCAAAACTTTCACACATTACGGTTTTCCATAATACACTGGTTTTTATTGGTTTTACATTTGAAAAAATAATTTAACTAAATAAAAATCATGGAATACAAAGTAGTGCCATTTGTGGCTTCAATCGATCCCAAGAAGGGAACATCAGATCATGTAGCAGAACAGCTTGAAAGTTTAATAAAAAATTACACAAATCAAGGATGGGAATATGTTCGTTTAGAAGGAGTATCCACTTATGTTTATCCTCAAACCGGATGTTTTGGAGGAAACAAGCCTGGTTATACTACAGTTAGACAAATGGTTGTTTTTCAAAGAAAATGAAATATTTAATATTATTATTAATAAAAATGTATTGGAAAACTATTCCTCCTTCAAAAAGAAGAAAATGCATTTTTAGAAAATCTTGCTCTAATTACGTTTTTGAAACAGCTGAGAAAGAAGGTTTCATATGTGGATTAAAAGCATTCTGGTTCCGATACCAAAATTGCAGAACTGGTTTTCAAGTCTTTAAAAACCCAATTGATAATAATATTCAAATGATTCTTCCCTCTCAAGTAATTATTGATAGGGAAGAAATTGCTGAAAGATTAATTTAATAAAAGGTATAGAAATCCCGTATAAGTACTCATTTTAAAGAACTTAATTCTAATTAGATTTATCGCTGCTAACCAAATACCACAAGCCTATGAAAAAAAATTACCTCATCTTACTGTTTCTTTTTATATTTTATTCCTGCGAAAAAGCATCTGCTCCTCCTCCAGCCCAGATAAATACTTTTTACCAATCAGCAATTACAGCAGATGACCGTAAAACGATTACGCCGGAAGAAGCCAAAACGTATCATGTAAATAACACTTACAAGTACGAATACCGAACCGGAAATCCCGGAAATTATAAATACAATTATGATGTAAAAGGAATAAACATCAAAGGTGATTCGGTTTTTGGCAATATAAATGTTCAGGGAAAATACGGCGCCGGAATTTTAATTGGCGACACCGTTGCCGAGATTGAAATTAATACCGAATGGATTTCATACGGAAAATTAAAAGCTCTCGATAAAAAGGGAAACGAATACAATTTAATCGTAAAATAAAAACGATCTCATGAAATACACTTTACTCTTACTTTTTGTTTTTACGGTATCTTTTACACCGCCGCCAGCCAGCGTATTTATTTGCGGATCGACCGGAGCAAAAAAATATCATCTAAAAGAAAACTGCCGGGGTTTATCGAGCTGTCGCAGCGAAATAGTAAAAACATCGCTTAAACAAGCTCAGGGGCTTGGTTTAACATTATGCGGATGGGAAGATTAATTATCTTCCCATTTTTATATTTAATTATTTGATAATAATGACTTTACAATAAATTCACATTGGTTTTATTAATTTGATATAAAACTAATCGTTATGAAATTCTTTAATCTAAAATTCCTGGTATCATTCAAAGAATGGCTTTTTTTAAGAGCTATGCAATCTTCTTTCCTACACTAATAAGCCATTAAAAATAAAGGAAAGTACTATTGAATGAATAAAATTGAAAACTCATTTTTGAACAAAAACCAATTTGGTGAAGGTTTCTTGTGGGGTGTTTCTACCGCCGCTTTCCAAATTGAAGGAGCACATGATTCTGATGGAAAAGGTTCTTCTATTTGGGACGTTTTTACTTCTCAAAAAGGAAAAATAAAAAACGGACATCATGCCTTGACTGCCTGCGATTTCTATAACTCGTACCAAAATGATATAGACTTGATTCGGGAATTGAATATTCCGAATTTTAGGTTCTCTATCAGCTGGCCCCGAATTATGCCAACTGGAGTTCATCCGGTAAATCAGGCAGGAATTGATTATTACAATAAAATTATAGACTCTCTGCTGGCATCCGGAATCGAACCCTGGATAACGCTTTACCACTGGGATTTACCGCACGCTCTAGAAGTAAAAGGAGGCTGGACTAACCGCGAATCGGTTAACTGGTTTTCAGAATATGTAGAAGTTTGTGTGCAGTATTTTGGCGATCGTGTCAAAAACTGGATGGTAATTAATGAACCATCTGTTTTTACCGGAGCAGGTTATTTCTTAGGAATTCACGCTCCTGGAAAAAAAGGAATCACCAACTATCTAAAGGCGATGCATCACGTTACTTTAGCGACAGCTGCCGGCGCCAGGATATTACGAAACAAGGTTCCAGAAGCAAACATAGGAACGACTTTTTCATGTACGCATATTGAACCGGCAACAGAAAGCGCGAAAGATGTTGAAGCCGCAAAACGTGTCGATACTTTACTCAACAGAACATTTATCGAACCTATTTTAGGATTAGGCTATCCGCAAAAAGATCTTCCTGTACTTAAAAAACTCAACAATTATATTTTAGAAGACGATTTAAACAATCTCGATTTCGACTTTGATTTTATCGGATTACAGTGTTATACCCGCGAAGTTGTAAAATCTTCTATCCTGACTCCCTACATTGGTGCCGAATTAGTAAGCGCCGAAAAAAGAAATGTAATTTCTACCGAAATGGGCTGGGAAGTTTATCCTCCCGCATTGTACCATGTTCTGGAGAAATTCAATAAATACGACAAAATCAAAAAAATCATTATTACCGAAAATGGCGCAGCTTTTCCTGATACGGTTACAAACGGAAAAGTATTCGACATTAAACGAACACATTATATTCAGGACCATTTAGAACAAATCTTAAAGGCCAAAAAAAATGGTCTAAATGTAGAAGGCTATTTTGTGTGGAGTTTAACTGATAACTTTGAATGGGCCGAAGGCTACAATGCCCGTTTCGGACTAATTCATGTCGATTTCGAAACTCAAAAAAGAACCATTAAAAACTCAGGATTATGGTTTAAAGATTTTTTATCTTAAACTCTGTCAATAAAATATTTCATTTTATCGAAAATCAAAAAATCCCGCTGTTCATAGGCGGGATTTTTTTGTTTTAAGACAGCATGTTTCGTTTATGAAATAAAGTAAATATAAAATTAAAAAAAGGCTCAAAACACCAGTAAAACTGCCGTTTTCATTAGGTTTTTCGGTGTTTTTTTCTTATCTTTATTATGTAAATAACAATAAATACATGCCGAAATTTTACTTCAAAAAATTATTCTTTTTATCTCTTCAAGCATTTTATTTTTTAAAATACCTTCGAATTTCATTTCGAAATTATTTCTTCTAATCTTTCGTCTGCGTAAAATACAAATACGCAGAAAACATCGGGACAAACTCTGTCCGCAATTGTAATTATTTTACAGAAATCTATTTTCTGAGCTTTTTTTTTAGAAAACAGATTTTAAAATTTCCCGCAAAGACTTCCTTTTTTAGGAATCTCTTTCGAGTCTTCATTTTCATTTTTCACCAAAACATTTTTTCTATATGCCAATATTTCCTGCTTCTGAAATTAACTTCTTATCGCCCTCTTTAATTTTTACTTCAATTCTGTATTATTTCTGCATTTTTTAATCGTTCGCACCCAACTTTTAGCGGACTTATTTCATCTATATAATATAGAGATTTATTTAAGCTTAAATACCATTTAATAATTTAAACTAGACTTTGTATCCTTTTTTGCGGGAATTTCCGGGAATCCCGGGAAAACGCGGGAATTCTGGGAATCCCTTGCCTGTAAAGGCCTGAAACCGCCTTTACTTTGCACCAAGAAATTAGTTCAAGTTTTGTCTGCAGACTAAAACAATCGTTAAAACTAGTTCTAATTAAGAGTGTAAAAACTGTAAGACCGAGTTTATTCGGGAAGTATAAATAACGTCTTACTGTTCTGCACACTGCACTTCCCAAAACCAAATTGGTATTGTCACAAAAGCCTCTGGGTCATTCCGGACAGCAATACCTATGTCTAATTTCTTAAAATAAATCAAAATGAAAAAACTAATACTATTTATCGCTTTTGCGTTATTGTTCACGATATTTTCTTGTACTCCTGATGAGTATGAGACTACAACAAAGAAAATTGAAAAAGTTGGTACACCATCGGCTTACGAGCCCAATGGTCCTGGTGATACTCCAGGTGGAGCACCGCCTCCACCTCCACCAGCTCCATGATAAAAAAATATTTTTAGTATCAAATTAATTACTATTTTCGGGGAAAGTAAATTTAAATGTTACGATCCCCGTTTTTTTATTTTTTTATTTTGCTTTTTCTTTTTTCCTGCAAAGAAAAAGAAACAATTAACCTTAAAAATAAGTCTATACAAAAGGAGGCTTTTGCTTTGCGAAATAAAGCAATTGAAAGTTTTGATCAACAGAAATTCAATACTTCTTTTTATCAGTTTAATAAATCAAAAGCTCTTTATGAAACCATAAAAGACAGTGCTAATATTTCCTATATACTTATTCGAATTGCAGAAATTCATCAGATTAATGGTGATTATTATGGCAGTAAAGAGATTGTCACCGAAGCATTACCATATATTAAAAAAAAGGGAGATTACACTGCCAGTATTAATACCAAACTTGGAGTTGCAGACAAAGAACTTTCTCTTTATGATGATGCCATTTATTACTACAAACTAGCAGCAAGTGAATATACTGACCCTCTCTTAAAGCAAGCCCCTATACAAAATATTGCAGCTGTTTACATTCACCAAAAAAAGTACGATAAAGCTATCCTTATATTAGATTCTCTTTTACAATCTTTTTCCAGTAAAGATTTAAAGGAGAAAGTTAAAACAAGTGATAAATCTGTACTACTTGATAATTTGGGTTATGCTTATTTTAAAAACGGAGATGAAGTTAAAGGGCTCCATTTGATGAATGAAGGTCTGCAAAACAGAATTGAAAATAATGATACTTACGGTAGCATAGAAAGCTATCTACACTTTGCCGATTATTACTCTAAAAAAGATATTCAAAAATCGGATGAAAATGCTCTTTTAGCCTACAAAGCCGCCACAAAACTAAACAGTGTTGACGAAAGATTAGAAGCGCTGCAAATACTAATTTCAAATGATAATACTTCTAATACCCCAAAATATACTCAGAAGTACTTTACATTAAATGACAGCATCATTAAAGTTCGAAATAATTTTAAAAACAAGTCTGCCAAAATTAAATACGATGCCAAAAAAGAAAAAGATGAAAACGAAAAACTTCGTTTAGAAAAAGCAGAAAATCAATTGTCACTTCAAAGAGCCAAGTATCTGAGAATTGTTTTTGCGATTGTTTTTGTTTTTTTAGTCATTCTAATAGTGATCTTAATACGCTATTATAAAAATAAAAACAAAGCCATCGAATTTAAAACTTCGTACAACACAGAAACCCGAATTGCTAAAAAAATCCACGATGAATTAGCAAACGATGTTTTCCAGGTAATTGCTTTTACTGAATCTCAGCCCTTAGCTGCAGAAAATACCAAAGAAAATCTGCTGCAAAAATTAGATGATATTTACAGCCGCGTAAGAGGAATTTCCAGAGAGAATAATAGTATAGATACCGGAGCAAATTTTACACGCACTATAAAAGAAATGCTTTCAGCTTATAACACACGTGAAAGAAATATCATGGCAACCAATTTAGAAAACATACATTGGGAAAACATTGACGATATTAAAAAGATTACCATCAGCCGAATTCTACAGGAATTAATGGTAAATATGAAAAAACACAGTGAAGCAAAAATTGTGGTAATAAAATTTGAAAGCGATCACAAATCAATTTCAATAAATTATAAGGACAATGGCAAAGGCTGTGATAAAAACATGATCGTGCAAAACGGTCTTCAAAACATGACAAACCGCATCTTGTCTGCTAATGGAACAATTGATATTGACACAGAACCCGGTAAAGGATTTAAAGTAAAAATCTCCATGCCCCAGCAAACTCATATTAAAGTAAAAGAAAAGTTTGCCTCTTAGCAAATTAAAAAAGTCTTTCAGGAATTCCCGAAAGGCTTTTATCTTCAAAAAAAAACTATTATAACCCTTCAGTTTATAATGTTTCGTTTAAAACCGCAACCGCTTCTTTCCAGTTGTTTACCCTTAAATGATGCGTTTGGTTTATATTGTGAAATGCAGTAAACATAATAGGTTTACCCATACAGTAATCTAGGTTTTTGCAGTGATCGTCTATTAAATAATCAGTATTGATGATTCTTTTACTGCCGCATAAAACAATGTTTTCCCATTTAATAAAAGGAAAATGTTCCCCAAGCCAGGCTACTTTTTCAGCTAATGAAATTGGGAATTCTGTTGCAGCAGAAACTATAAAAATCTAAAAATTCTTTTGCAGTTCACGCACACTTTCAACAGCATCTGGCATTACAGGCAGTGTTCTGAAAAAATTATCCTTGTTTAGAATTTCAAATAACAATTCTCTTTCCTTAAAAGCTTCCTCTTCACTTAATCCCTGAATACCTTCTTTTGTTAAATTGGTTCCATACGCTTTATTGTAATGGTCTATTATCTGCGATTCGACATCAGCGAGAACACCATCCATATCTATTGCAATTGTTTTCTTTTTCATTTTGTAATTCTATTTTGCGGTAAAATTATGCAAAAATTGCAAATTATTGCAATTTTTAACTTATTTTTGCAATATAAAACCGCAAATAAAATGAAAAAGGAAGAACGTCAAAAGGCAATTTTAGAATATTTATCTAAAGAGCATCGTGTAACCTCCATAGAATTAAGCGAATACCTAAGTGTTTCTGAAGATACTATCAGACGTGATTTAAAAGAACTTTCAGATCAGGGACTTTTAAAAGCTGTTCGCGGCGGTGCGGTTGCTCCTTCCCCTATTCCATTACATTACAGAAAAAGAGAAAAACACGATATTGAAAACAAAAAGATCATTGCGCAGAAAGCGATTTCTTATTTAAAAGACGGACAAGTTGTTTTTATTGACGGTGGAACAACTTCTCTGGCTTTAGTTGCCAATTTCCCTTACGATTTAAAATTAACAGTAATTACCAACAGTTTTCCGGTTGCTGCATTGGTAGAAGATTTACCCAATATTGATTTAATTTTTGCAGGCGGTAAAATGTGCAAAACTTCCTTCACAACTTCGAGTATTGAAACAGTAGATTTTTTTAGAAGTTTTAGGGCCGATGTCTGTATTTTAGGAATCTGCAGCATTCATCATGAACGCGGTGTTACCGGAATTTTATATGATGATTCAATGCTGAAAAAAAACATGGTTCAGAATTCTAATTTTGTGATCGCATTAAGTTCTATTGAAAAAGTAGAAACTGCAGAATCATATTTTGTCTGCCCAATAAAAGATATTAATGTTTTGGTAACGAATGTGTCACCAGAAGATGAAATTTTAAAAGTGTATCAAAATACAGGTTTGACTATTCTGTAAATTCATAAAACAAAAAAGCCTTTCAGAATTTCACTTCCGAAAGGCTTTTTTTCTACAAATTAATTGGCAAAATTATTTCCATCCGCCGCCCAGGTCTCTGTAAACATGAACTGCAGCATTTAATTGCTCTTTTTTAGTGTCGATTAATTCAAGTTTAGCTTCTAATGCATCTCTCTGCGTCATCAAAACTTCAAAATAATCTACTCTGGCAGATTTAAACAAATCATTTGATACATCAATCGATCTATTCAAAGCATCAACCTGTTGTGATTTTAAATCGTAACCTTTTTTAAGGTTTTCGATTTTAGAAAGTTGTGTTGAAACTTCTAAATATGCATTCAAAATTGTTTTATCGTAATTGTATAAAGCCTGAAGCTGTCTTGCATTAGCGCTAGAAAATTCTGCTTTAATAGCATTTCTATTAATAAGCGGTGCAGCAAGATCTCCTGCTAATGAATACAAAATTGACTCAGGGAATGTAAACAAATAAGAAGGTTTAAAAGCCTGAACTCCAAAAGCAGCAGAAATATCCAATGAAGGATAAAATTCAGCTTTTGCCACTTTTACATCTAGTTTTGCAGCTACTAACTCTAATTCGGCCTGTTTAACATCTGGACGATTTGCAAGTAACTGAGATGGAATTCCAGAGTTTACAACTGCCGGAAGCAAGTCTGTAAAATTGGTTTTCTCTCTTTTAATTTCCTGAGGATAACGTCCTAACAAAAAGTTGATTTTGTTTTCGTTTTCTTTAATTTTCTGAAGAATATCAAACTCTAAACTTTTTGAAGTTAAAACCTCAGCCTGAAATTTCTGAACTCCAAGTTCTGTTGCTCTAGCTGCTTGTTTTTGAACTTTTACAATTTCCAAAGCATTGCTCTGTAATTCAATTGTCTGTTTTACGATTTCCAATTGGCTGTCTAAAGCTAATAATTCATAATACGAATCAGCTATTTCGGCAATTAGATTAGTAATTACAAAGTTTTTACCTTCAACTGTAGCTAAATAACGGTTTACAGCTGCCTTTTTAGAATTACGCAGTTTTTTCCAGATATCTACTTCCCAATTTGCATAAGCTGCAATAGTATAATCCGGTAATGGATCTGGTGTTTCTACTCCGGGTTTTATTTCTGTTGTTGCATCACCTGCTCCCTGACTTGTATATCTACCCACTTTTTCGATTCCTGCACCGGCACGAACACCAACTGTTGGCAGTAAAGCGCCTTTACGAACTCTGATATCATTCTTTGCAATTTCAATTTCCTGCAAAGTCATATTCAGTTCCTGATTGTTTTTGAGCGCAATGTCGATTAGTTCAACTAAATTTTGATCCTTAAAGAAATCTTTCCATTTTAAGGCTGCAGTATTAGTTGTATCCTGAGATTTAACGTTTCCAAAAGCTTCAGGAACCGGAGCACTTGTACTTGCTGTTTCAGCTGCAGGAGCTTTACATCCTGCCACGGCAAGACATAAGCCCAATGCAATACTGTATTGATATGTTTTAACTTTATACATGATTGTTATCAATTTCTTCTGTTAATGGATTTTCTTCTTCATGTTTTACCAGTTTGTGTTTTTCAGCAATTTTGGCAAAAATGAAATACAAGCCCGGAATTACAAATACCCCGCAGATTGTACCTATAAGCATACCTCCGGCAGCGGCAGTACCAATGGTTCTGTTACCAATTTTACCCGGACCAGTTGCAAATGTAAGCGGTAATAATCCCGCGATAAATGCAAATGAAGTCATCAAAATTGGACGGAACCTTGCTTTTGCTCCTTCCATTGCAGCTTGTAAAACAGATAATCCTGCAGCATGTCTCTGAATCGCAAACTCTACGATCAGTACGGCATTTTTACCTAATAAACCAATAAGCATTACCATGGCTACCTGAGCATAAATATTGTTTTCTAATCCTGTTAATTTTAATAAAAGGAATGCTCCAAAAATACCTGCAGGCAATGAAAAGATTACTGATAATGGCAGAATAAAACTCTCATATTGTGCTGCTAATACTAAGTAAACAAATCCTAAACAGATCAGGAATACCCAAATAGCCTGATTACCCTGTGCTACCTCATCGGCAGAAATACCTGCCCAGTCAATGTCATATCCTCTCGGTAATTTTTCAGCTGCGATTTTCTGAATAACTTTAATCGCTGTACCAGAGCTGTAACCTGCTGCTGGTGAACCACTAATTTGTGTTGAGGTATACATATTATGACGTGTGATTTCTGAAAGTCCGTATACTTTTTCTAATTTCATAAAAGCAGAAAAAGGAACCATTTCATCACGATCATTTTTTACGTATAATTTTAAGATATCATCTGGTTGTGCACGATATTCCGGCGAAGCCTGAACGATTACTTTATAGTTGATACCAAATTTTATAAAACTAATTTCGTAGTTACTTCCCACAAGTGTTGACAAAGTATTCATGGCGTTTTCAATAGAAACTCCTTTTTGCTGTGCCAAATCATTGTCGACTTTCATCATGTATTGAGGGAAACTAGAGCTGTAGAAACTAAATACGTTTGATAATTCTGGCTGTTTGTTTAATTCTGCCACAAAATCATTGTTTACCTGCTCCATTCTCTTATAATCTACAGAACCTGTTTTATCTAACAAACGAAGCTCAAAACCTCCGGCAGCACCATAACCCGGTACAGCAGGCGGTTGGAAAAATTCGATATTAGCTCCTGTAATATCTTTACATTTTTCCTCCATTTCATGCATAATCTCAACTACAGATTCTTTTCTGTCATTCCAGTCTTTCAAGTTCACCAAACATGTTCCTGAGTTTGCTCCCGTACCTTCAGAAAGGATTTCATAACCTGCTAATGAAGAAACTGATTTTACTCCGTCGATATCTTCTGCAATTTTTTGAACTCTTTCTGCAATATTGTTAGTTCTTTCTAAAGATGAACCCGGCGGTGTCTGAATTACTGCATAAAACATTCCCTGATCCTCATTCGGAATAAATCCTGAAGGAACTGTGCTGCTTATTAACCATGTTCCGGCACAGAAAACCAGAAGTGCTACAATAGTAACCACTCGTCTGTTAACAATTTTTCCTAATAGATTTTGATATTTTCCTTGTGCTAAGTTGAACTTTTCGTTGAAAGCATCAATAAATCTATTTGCAGGTGTTTTCTTTTTAGGCTGTCCGTGATTGTTTTTTAACATCATCGCACAAAGTGCTGGTGTCAATGTCAATGCCACAATACCCGAAAGAATAATCGCTGTTGCCATAGTTACAGAGAACTGTCTGTAGAATACCCCAACAGGACCAGACATAAATGCAACCGGAATAAATACAGCCGCCATCAAGAACGTAATCGCAATAATTGCCCCCGCAATTTCATGCATAGCTTTTTTAGTTGCCTTAAACGGCGAGAGGTGTTCTTCTTCCATCTTGGCGTGAACGGCTTCGATAACCACAATCGCATCATCGACGACGACCCCAATTGCTAATACTAAGGCAAATAATGTAATTAAGTTCAACGAAATATCGAAGAATGTCATGAACACAAAAGTTCCCACTAACGATACCGGTACTGCAATGGCCGGAATTACTGTCGAACGCCAGTCTCCTAAGAAAAGGAATACTACTAAACCTACCAGAATAAAGGCTTCAACAAGTGTGTGAATTACTTTTTCGATAGAAGCATCAAGGAATTTAGAAACGTCATACGAAATTTCATAATCCATTCCTTTTGGAAATCTTTGTTTGATTTTTTCCAGTTTAGCCTTAACTTCTTCAATAACCTGATTCGCGTTACTACCAAAAGATTGTTTTAATACGATCGCTGCAGATGGTCTTCCATTCAAATTAGAATAGATATCATACATCGAGCTTCCAAATTCAACTTTAGCAACATCTTTCAATCTTAAAAGCTCTCCGTTTGGATTTGCTTTTACTACAATATTCTCATATTGCTCTTTTGTCGTAAAACGTCCAGAATATTTTAATACATATTCGAATGCCTGAGAACGTTTACCAGAACTCTCTCCTGTTTTACCCGGAGAAGCCTCCAAACTCTGACTAGATAATGCTTCCATTATTTCATCAGCAGAAATTTTATATGCTAACATACGGTCTGGTTTCAGCCAGATACGCATTGCATATTCACGTGTCCCTAAGATATCTCCAGAACCAATACCGTTTACCCTTTTTAATTCAGAAAGTACATTGATATCGGCATAGTTGTATAAGAACTTCATGTCGGTATTTTTGTCTGTACTGTAAAGGTTCACGTACATCAACATACTCGGTACTTCTCTCGTAATTTTAATACCTTCACGAATTACCAAAGGAGGAAGTTTATTAGTAACAGAAGCTACACGGTTTTGCACGTTAATAGCTGCCTGATTTGGATCTGTACCTAAGTTAAAAACTACTTTAATTGTAGCCTCACCATCGTTTCCAGCATCAGAAGCCATATATTTCATTCCCGGAACCCCGTTTAGAGCTCTTTCCAGCGGAATAACAACCGCCTTAATCATCAGCTCACCGTTAGATCCAGGATAATCTGCAGTAACGTTCACCATTGGCGGTGAAATTGTAGGGAATTGGGTAATTGGTAAATTCAATACCGACAATACCCCTAAGAAGACAATAATCAACGATATTACTATCGACAGAACAGGTCTTTGAATAAATTTATTAAACATTTTTGTATTTTTTAAATGATTAAACTTATTGAAGTTTAAAATGTTTCAAGTTTCAGGTTTCAAGTTTCAGGTTCAGTACGTAACTTGAAACCTGAAACTTGACACTATTAAAACAAAAAACTATTCTGCTTTTAAACGTAAATGATTCATTACCTCTTTAGGCGATTGGTAATCATATTTGATTTTGTCGTTTTCTTTTACTTTCTGAACACCTTCAAGTAATATTCTGTCATTTTCTGAAATACCGCTTTTAATTACGTATAAATCAGGAATTTCACCAGTAATTGTAATTTCTCTTGAACTAACTTTATCGTCCTTACCTACTACAAAAACATATTTTTTATCCTGAATTTCGTAAGTCGCTTTTTGTGGAATTACAATAGCATTTTTAAGAGGAACATTCATTTGAACCTGTCCTGTTTCGCCATTTCTAAGTAATTTTCCAGAATTTGGAAATCTTGCTCTGAAAGCGATATTTCCTGTTTCGTTATTGAATTCACTTTCTATAACTTCAACATTTCCTTTATCTTTAAAAATATCTCCGTTTGCTAATACTAAAGCTACTTTGTTATCAGCACGATCTTTAATATTGGTTTCATACTGAAGATATTCTGGCTCCGAAACGTTGAAGTAAGCAAACATCTGGCTGTTGTCTGAAAGACTTGTCAGCAATTCGCCTTCGTCGATTAAACTTCCTAGTTTTAAAGGAATACGGTCAATTGTTCCGTCAAACGGAGCTCTGATTTCTGTAAATGATAAATGAAGTCTTGCTAATGATACTTCTGCTTTTGCAGATTGCAGTTTAGCCTGAGCAACGCTCAATTCGTTTTTAGAAACGATATTTTTATCTGCCAGTAATTTAGAGTTCTGTAATTCAATTTCTGCTGATTTTTGTTCAGACTGTGCTTTAAGCAGTTCAGCCTCATACATATTTGGCATAATTTTAAACAACAGTTGTCCTTTTTTTACAAACTGTCCTTCATCAACGTATATATTTTGTAAAAACCCTTTTTCCTGGGCACGCAATTCGATATTTCGAACTGATTTTATTTGTGATACATATTCTTTTGTAAACGAAGTATCGATTTTAACCGGATTAGTAACGGTAAATTTTTCAACTTCTTCTTTTTCTTCTTTTTTAGATGTACAGCTCGTTAAGCACACCAAGGCCATTAAGCCTGTGAAAACAATGATTTTTTTCATGATTAGTTTGGAAATTAAGCGATTGAAGCTTTGGAATGAAAATTCCTTTTGGATGTTAAAATGCATCAGTCAGCCTTAGTCCAGACCTTAACTTTGATATAAGCAGAAGTAGAAAATATACAACAGCAAGATACGCAGAGATCCAACTCAGGTAACCGATGTATATTGTAAAATCAAATTCTTAATACTCGTTGAGTAATATAGATAGGATTTGAATGCCCTAAGAAAGGGACAGAAATTTTTAAACGATTAGAATCATTCGCTGCAGACTGATCTGAAAGTGCCAGATATAAAGCGTCTACCAAACTATACGAAGCAGTAAAATACTTGTTCGTTAGTATATTAGTATCATCACCGCCAAGAAGATCCTCTTCAATATCAACATCAGCATCTTCAATTATTGAACTGCCTCGATCCTGATTGGTAAATTTAACTCGGTGTTTTTGCAGATGATGGTGATTATGAGCACCAAAAGTATTGGCATTCAAGTATTGGCCTCCGCCAAACAGAAGCATATTCATGAATACTAAAAATACTATTAACTTTCTCATTTCGGTGCGAAAGTAATAAAAGAATTAAAACAAAAAAAGAATTTTTAACAAGGTTTAACAGTTACTTAAAACGAAAACGTTTTCTTTTATTTAATATTCAGCAATAATCTTGTTCATTATCCTACATTTTTTGACATATACCTAAAAATCAATAATTTACACATATGCTCAGGAAAGCATAATTTCCATTATTGTAAATTCCTGATCTGCTTTTACAAAAGTTTTAAAAGTATCATTCATTCCAAATTTTTCATAAAATGCCTTTTTGCTGCTTCTGGCGTTACACCATACTCTTTTTAAGTCTCTGCTTTCTGCAAATTCGAAAATGTATTTTAAAAGACATGATGCAATTCCTTTTCCCTGATATGCTTCTAAAGTGGCTAATTTCCTAAACTGCATTTCTTTTCCTTCAATAAAACAAGAAACGATAGAAATTAATTTCTCTTCTTCAAAAACTCCAAAATGAAACCCTGAATTGTCTTCTTCTAATTGTACAAATTCAAAAGGCTGATGCGGCCACATTACTTTATGTCTAATCTGCCAGGTTTGCGAAGCTTGAATTTCTTTTATTTCCATCATTATATTTTTGAGATAAATCAAAATTAAGACATTTAAATTTCAACTAAAAAACCAAAATAGTATTTACAATCCATTCATTTAAAAAAATTACAAAAAATAAAATCAGATAAATCGTTCAATTTAAATCATTTATATCTAATTTTATATTACAAAAGCAAATAATCCCGTTATGAAAAAATTCCTTTCAGCCGTTTTTTTCTGTATTTGTGCAAACGGTTTTGCACAACTAATACAAATTGGACCTCAAATTTCTACTAATATTACGTCGGTAAATACAAAAAATTTCAGCTCAGATCATACCAATACCGGAATTGGTTTTGCAGCATTTGCACGTGTCAATCTTCTATTATTTTATGCTCAGGGTGAATTTGGTTATGCAAAATCTAATTTCAGTGTTTACCAAAACGGTATTGGTGAAACTGAATTTAAATTAGCTGGTACAGATGTATCACTAATTGCAGGGTACAAACTTGTACCTCTTGGAAAAGCAGGGAATGTGAGACTTTTTGCGGGCTATAATTGGAAAAATTATTCAGAGACGAAATCGAGTAACAATCTTAATTCTATTGATCTGGAAAAAAACAATCACAGTGTTTTGGGAGGAGTTGGTGTTGATATCTGGAAGCTGACTTTTGATGTAAGATATCTTGCCGGATTAAGTGATATTGATTCTTCTAATGGTGAAATTAAAACCGGAATAACTAATTTTTCTCTCGGATATAAATTTTTATAAATAAAAAAGGAATCTAAAATTAGATTCCTTTTTTATTTATTTAGATTGAAGCTTAAATAGCTTTTTTATAAAATACTTCTTCGTTGTTTTCTGTAATTTTTTCTACTCCTTTTTCTCCTTTTTTTGCAATATTAATTACATGAAGAACTTTTGATTTATCATCAACTGTACAATTCCAAATTGTACCATCTGATAAAATAAATGCTGAAAATAAAGCGTCTGATTTATCCATGTTGTAATACACCAAATCTTCAGTTTTTATAAGTTTTTTGGCTTTTGTTTTACGATCTACTTCATAAAACAAAATTTTATTATTACCAATTTCTACTAATTCATCAACTAATTTGTTCTTAAAATTGTCATTAGCATTTACAGTCCAGCTTGGCTTATCGCCAGTCATGAGCCAAGTACCATTTACTTTCTCTAAAATTTCTTTTCGTAAAATTTCTTTTAAGCTATCTACTTTTTTAATTGATTCCTGACCTATTTCATTTTCGGGTCTAATTTTAGATGCGATTGAAAATTGGTCTAAAGCATTTACAAAATCTGATTTTTTGTAATAAGAAACGGCCAATTCGTATTTATTTTTCTGGAATTTAGCCTTAGCATCATTTTGTGCAGCAATTTTCAGTGAAAACAACAAAATAATAAGAATTAAATAATTTTTCATTGGTTTATGGGTGTTTTTTTATTTTTTGCAAACGTAGTGAATAAAACTTTCTTACAAATACGGTTTTCCGTAATAAAGTATCAAAAAAAGCCAAATCTTTTTTAAGATTTGGCTTTCTCCTTATGTTGCAAGTAAAAAAGATTACTCCATATAAATTTAATTTGAAAATGAATTTAAAATTTTCATTGCTTGTGTAATATCTTTCTTATTTACAAAAATATGATCGTGATAAAACGCGGCTACAACATTGCAGCTTATTTCATGATCTGAAAGTGCTTTTGAAAAAGCAGCAGTTAAACCAACTGCTTCTAATGAAGAATGTACAGAAAGTGTAATCCAGGACATTACAACAGAATATTCTAAATTAAATTTATCAGCAGTTTCTTTTTTTAGAATCAGCGTTATGGCTTCATCTTCTCTAAAGATCATTGCAATTTCATCTAAATTTAGATTCTCTAATTTTTGGACTTTACAAAAAACATAATCCCCAGACTTATGTTCGGGTTTCATGCTTTTTAGTAACGTTTGTAAATCCTTTTCTCCAGACATTTTATTTATTTTGATTGTTATTTACTGTTCCAAATGTTATCATCCGGCGTTGCATCTAAAAATATTCCGCCGTCAACAGTCACTTTTTTAATTTGTTTTTTAGTATTAACTGCTACCTGTGCCGTTTTTTGATTTTTCTCCCAAACAGAAGGTGTTTCGTGAATTGTTTCTGTTGAGTTATCAGCATAAACCACAATCACATCAAACGGAATGGCAAAACCGCCTTTGTTTTGGATTGAAACAATATTTTTGGAAACATTTTTAACAGATATATCAATATAATTATTGGTAAAAAACCAGTTATTAAAAAACCAATTTAAGTTTTTGCCTGAACCTGTATTCATCGAATTGAAATAATCCCAAGGAATTGGATGTTTTCCGTTCCAGGTATCCATATAATGGTGAAGCGATTTTTTAAACAAATCATCTCCAAGCATATCTTTTAGTGCTAAATAAGACAGAGAAGCTTTTCCGTAAGAGTTATTTCCATAACCCGGACCAGAAACCTGTGTAGACATTGAAATTATAGGCTGATCTTCTTCTGTAGATTTATCGTTAATGTAGTATTCAACTCTAAATTCTTTGTAGAATTTATCCGCTGCTTCTTTTCCATGCTCAGCAATTCCAATTAAGTATTCAAAAGTTGTTGCCCAGCCTTCATCCATGTATGCATAACGGGTTTCGTTGATTCCCATATAAAACGGAAAATAAGTATGCGCTACTTCGTGATCCTGAACTAATTGAGCAAATTTTGGATCATTCATCTGCGAATCGTTACACATCATTGGGTATTCCATATCAGCAAACCCTTGAAAAGCAGTCATTTTAGAATACGGATACGGAATTCCAGGCCAGTTATTTGAGAACCAGTCTAAGGCAAACTGATTGTTTTTAACTGAGTTTACAAAGTCGGTTCCTTTAATATCATAAGCTGCCTGAACACTCGCGCGGCGGTTTGTTTTTTTATCTACCAAAACACTGCTGGCATCCCATAAATAATGATCACTTAAACCAAAACAGACATCAGTAATATTTTTGGCTTCAAATTTCCAGATATTCCATTCGTTTTGTTTGGTTACAATACCGCTTTTCATTTCCTGTTCGTTTGCAACATGCAGAATTTCATCTGTTGAATATGATTTTTTAAGACGTGCTGCAAACTCCGGCTGTAAAACCTCATCTGGATTTAAGAAATCACCAGTCGCATAAACCACAAAGTTTTTTGGTGCTTTTACAGAATAAACATAATCATTAAAGTCGTTATAAAATTCCTGACGATCTGTATGAGGAATTCTGTCCCAGCCGTTGTAATCATCAAAAACAGAAACTCTTGGATAACTGTAGGCCACAAAAAAAGTACTTTCGTCTATTTGCCCTTCTCTGCCGCTTTCTTTTGATAAAGGATAATTCCAGTCGATATTAATAGTTGTTTTAGAATGCGGTGCAAGTGCTTTTTTTAGCTTTACGTTTCCAACAGTTCCCCAATTTCTGGCATTTTCATTATAGGTTTCTCCAGCTACTTTAAGAGACGTAAGCGTTAAACCATTACTTAAAAAATCCTCGCTTACATCGCCGCTTCTTGGTGCAGATGGTTTATGAAGATTGTTTACAAAACGAATAACCAGATTTCTTAAACTGTCATTGCTGTTGTTTTCATAAATAATGGTTTCTGTTCCCGAAACTATTTTGGTTTTGGCATCAACGGTAATATCCATAGTATATTTACCATGATTCTGCCAATAATTTTTTCCCGGTTTTCCGTCTGCAGAACGGGTGCCTTTGGCATAAGCTGCCTTAATGTTTCTTGGCATATAAAGCTCTTGTGCAAATCCTGTTTGAGCCAGAATTAGAAAAGCAGTGAATGCAAGATGAATTGATAGTTTTTTCATAAGCTGGTTTTTGGTTTTATAAAATTTAAGTTTTTTATATAAGACCTTATTTTTAAAATAAAGTTACAAAATTGATAAAATTTATCTTCAAAGTTACAAAATCAAAAAACTTAACAGCTTAGAACCTTAATATCCCAGCACTTAAAAAAAAGAAAAACCGTCTGATTCTTATAAAGAAAAAGACGGCCTGCTACAATTAATATATAACCTTGATGCTTACAAGATATAGTCGGTATTAATAAAATTCGACTCTTTGCTGTTTAACAATTCCTGCAGAATTTCATTGTTATAAGCGATATCTTTTGAAGCGACAAACGTACGAATTGAGAAAGAGCGCAAAGCATCTGGAATACTTAATGTTCCTACTGCAGAATCTTTACGACCTGTAAATGGGAAAGCATCCGGACCTCTTTGGCAAGAACTGTTTAAGTTTACACGGCATACTAAGTTTACCAAAGCATCGATAAGCGGTGCAAGGGTTTTAATATCTTTTCCGAACAAACTTACCTGCTGTCCGTAATTAGATTCGGCCATATCTTCTAAAGGTTCCTGAATATCTTTGAAAGAAATAATTGGAACTACTGGACCAAACTGTTCTTCGTGATACACGCGCATTTTGCTGTTTACCGGATATAATACGGCTGGAAAAATATAATTCTCTGAATGTTTTCCTCCTTTTTCGTTCAGGATTTTTGCGCCTTTGCTTACAGCATCGTCAATTAATCCCTGAATGTAATTTGGTTTTTCAGTTTCTGGAAGGGGCGTTAAAGACACTCCTTTTTCCCACGGATTTCCAAATTGCAGGGCATCTACTTTTTCAGAGAATCTTTTATTGAATTCTTCTCTGATTGATTCGTGAACGTAAAGAACTTTTAAAGCCGTACAACGCTGTCCGTTAAAAGACAAAGTTCCCGTAATACATTCCTGAATTGCCAAATCTAAATCGGCATCCGGAAGAATAATTGCCGGGTTTTTAGCTTCAAGACCTAAAATTAAACGAAGTCTGTTTTTATTTGGATGCTGATCCTGCAAAGCAATCGCCGATTTACTGTTTCCAATTAATGCCAAAACATCAATTTTACCAGATTTCATAATTGGCGAAGCTACTTCACGTCCTCTTCCGTAAACAATATTGATAACTCCTTTTGGGAAACTGCTTCTAAAAGCTTCTAATAATGGCGAAATACATAAAACACCATGTTTAGCAGGTTTAAAAATCACTGTATTCCCCATAATCAAAGCCGGAATCAACAATGAGAAAGTTTCATTTAAAGGATAATTGTATGGGCCAAGACATAAAACTACTCCAAGAGGCCCGCGGCGAATCATAGCGTTTACACCTTGCACTTTTTCAAAATGCGAACTGCGTCCGTTTAATTCTTTATAACTGGCAATGGTATCATAAATATATTCAACGGTTCTGTCAAACTCTTTTTGAGAATCACCAAGGTTTTTCCCAATTTCCCACATCAAAAGCTTAACCACTTCTTCGCGGGTTTCTTTCATTTGTTTAACGAAATTCTCCATGCATTTAATACGGTCAGCCACTTTCATGGTTGGCCATAAACCTTGTCCTTTATCATAGGCTGCATTTGCGGCTTCAACAACTTCTGCTGCTTCAGCTTCGGCCATAAAAGGAATCGATCCTAATAATGTAGGCGTGTATTTTTCTGTAGAAGAAATGGTAGAAAACACAGGAGTGGTTTGTCCTGTCCATTGTTTTAATTCACCATTTACAAGATAAGTATCTTGATTTATAAGGGTTTTAATCTCAAACTCTTCGGGTATTAAACTCATAATCTGGTAATTTTTGTTTGGTTATTAATAGTTTTTTTAATGAAAAAAGAGGCTTTTTGTGCCTCTTCTTCTTTTTTATGGTTGTACGGTTTCGCCTTCCCAGTCCAGTATACCACCAAGCAGATTGTAGGCATTTTCTATACCTAACTCGTTCATAATCTGACATGCTTTAGCACTTCTGGCTCCAGAACGACAATACACATAGTAGTTTTTATTTTTATCTAATTCTTCGATTTCATAAATAAAAGCCTGACCTTTATTGATATCAATGTTTAAAGCATTTTCAATATAGCCGTCATTAAATTCGTCTTCAGTTCTTACGTCCAGTATAACTGCATTCTCGTCAGCAGCAAGCTGATTAACCCAATCTTCTTGTGATAAATTCATAATATGTGTTTTTTGTAAAATTACGACGTTTCTATTTATAAAAAACGTACCAAATGCGATTTCGATTATTATTCTCAGAAAACGTTTTAGAGAAAGTATTATAATCAGTGATTTACAAATTTACTTACTATTTTTAAAATTATAGTCTGCAAAATCGATAGAAAATAGGATTTTTTCATTTACATAAAATTCAACCTAAATCTAGTTTTCTGACAATTAATATAACCTGAATCGATTATCTTTGTAAAAAATTATAATTTTTAATCTCTTTTTGACAAAACAAACAAGACACAAACATTAAAGTTTTTTATTTCCAGCCATTAAGAAATGAAGGTAAATTAAGCTTAATGAAACTTAATCGCTTAATGGTTAAATGTTGTTCCTATTTTTAAATCTCTCTAATGCAAAATTCATTAAAAACCATCTTTCCTAATTTTTCCAGCGAACTTATTGCCACTATTGAAGAAAACGGAAGTCTTCAGGATTTTGAAGCCGGAACTATTTTAATGCGCACCGGACAGTACATTAAAAATACGGTTTTGATAACCAAAGGAAAAATCAAAATTTATCGTGAAGGCGAAGATGGAGGCGAATTTTTAATGTATTATCTGCAACCCGGACAAGCCTGTGCTATTTCGATGATCTGTACCGCCAAAAGCGAAAAAAGCCAGATTATGGCAAAAGTTGTCGAAGATGTTTCGGTCATGATGATTCCGCTGCAAATGATGGATAAATGGATGATGGAACACAGATCGTGGTACGAATTTGTAATTGAAACCTATAGAAGCCGTTTTGAAGAAGTCCTGGAAGTTGTAGATAATATCGCTTTCCGTTCTATGGATGAGCGTTTGGAGTTTTACCTAAAAAGACATTCTGATGCCTGCGGCTGTTCTGAAGTAAATCTTTCACATCAGGAAATTGCAACCGAATTAAATACCTCCAGAGAAGTTGTTTCGAGATTGCTGAAAAAAATGGAACAGCGCGGTTTGGTAAAACTTAACCGAAACCAGATTGAATTACTAAAATAATATTGGCTCACGGATTTTACGGATGAAACGGGTTCACGCTGTTTTTCTTTTTGCCACAGATTAAAAGATTTACACAGATTGTTTTGTCACATTGAGCGAAGTCGAAATGCTTTGCGGGCTCTCGACTTCGCTCGAACTGACACACTTTATCTTAAATTTTTAAACACATAGAATCTTAACATTCCGCGACAACCCGTTTCATCCGTAAAATCCGCGGTCCAAAATTCACCTGCAAAAAAACATCTGTATGTGATAAATGTTACTGTAGGTTTCTAATTTCCGAAGCAACTTTGCATAAAAACAAATGCAATGGAATATTTAGGATATTTTGCTTCAATCATAATCGGGATTTCTCTTGGCTTAATTGGCGGAGGCGGTTCTATTCTTACTATTCCTATTTTAGTCTATTTATTTAAAGTAAATCCGGATCAGGCAACTTCTTATTCTTTATTTATTGTTGGGATGACGGCATTATTTGGAAGTTACAGCCATTACAAAATGGGAAATCTAAAGCTAAAGTCAGCATTGTATTTTGCTGTTCCGTCTGTAATTTCAATATTGATTATCCGCGAAGTTATTTTTCCGCAGATTGCTTCGACTATTTTCTCGATTGCGTCTTATTCAGTTTCAAAAGATTTTCTAATTATGATTGTCTTTTCGATTTTGATGATAACAGCGGCGATTTCGATGATCAAGAAAAATCAGTCCGAAATAAAAAGCACCGAAACCAATTACACTCAGCTAAGCATAATTGGTTTTTTGGTTGGAATCATAACAGGATTTCTTGGCGCCGGAGGAGGATTCCTAATTATTCCTGCCCTTTTATTTTTCGCCAAATTACCTATGAAACAAGCCGTTGGAACTTCATTATTAATCATCACCATTAATTCTTCAATAGGTTTTGGCGGCGATTTATACATCGGAACTCCAATTGATTATACATTTTTGTTAGGCGTTTCAGGAATGGCGCTTTTGGGAATGTTTATCGGAAGCCAGCTTTCTAAAAAAATCGACGGCGCGAGATTAAAACCATTATTTGGCTGGTTTGTTCTCGTAATGGGATTTTATATTATTACAAAAGAAGTTTTATTTTAATTCGAATTAGTTTGCACTTGTAAAGTAGTCTTTGTCAAGGTTTTTAATTTTGGCAAAGATGAAAACTAAAAAATCCGTTTATTTTGGGTAATAAACGGATTTGTATTTAAATTAAGTTTTTTCTAATATTTTAAATTACAGTCAATTATTTATCAGTTTCTCCACCAATGATAATAATTGTGAAGTCCATCATATTCAAAACCGCATCTAGGATATAATGTATTCCCAATATCATTTGTTTTTTCAGTTTCAAGCATTAAACCACACGCTCCAGTTTCTTCACACCATAATTTACTGCGGTCAATTAAAGCCACAGATAATCCTTTGCCTCGATAATCCGGATGTACAAAAAGATCGCTCAAAAGCCATTGTTTTTGCAGTTTTGTATAATGAAATAATTTGTAGAGCTGCACGAAGCCGACAGCTTTTTCATTAATCGTTACTAAAAAAATATCCGACTCATTATTCAATAGTCGTTCTTTTAGAAATGCTTTTCCTTTTTCTACATCAGATTCCTGACGATAAAAAACACGATAAAGATTAAAAAGTTCAGCTGTTTCATTAAGATCTTCAATACTTGCTTTTTTGATTTTGTAATCCATTGTTAAATGCTTTAGTTAAAAAAGCGAAAGTATGGCAAACCACCAGCTTACTTATAGTCCAGTTTACAGAAAACAAGGTCATCCAGCATTCTGCCAAAGTATTAACCTCAATAAAACTAAAAATCCGTTTATTTCTAAAAATAAACGGATTTGTATTTTTTGGGTAAAACTTAAAGTTTTTATTTTTCTTTATTCAATAGCTTTTCCAGATATTCAACTTTTTCTTTTTCAGCCTGAACTAATTCTTTTTCAGCCAAAACCAAACGCTCGTAAAGTTCAACCATCTTATCTAAAGGATTGAATGTGCAAGAGTTATTCGTTATAAAACTATCTGAAACAGTTTCATTAAAAGTGTTAAAATAATTAATCACATTTTCTTCAGAAAAATTTTCAATTGCTTCTATTGTAACGCCAAGTGCTTTTGCTATATCCAAAAGTCTTTCACGATCTACTGTTTCACTCGCTTCAATATTCGAAACAGTCTGCTTTGTAATCCCCATTTCAAATGCTAATGCGTCCTGTTTCATTCCTTTAAGCTCTCTAATTCGGCTTATGTTTCTTCCTATATGTCTAGATTTTTCTGCTACGCTCATAATTCAAAGATATTTAAAATTCTTGAAAAAATATTGGAATTAGTAATAATACACTTTGTCTTATGTATAATACAAGTTCGTGCATTTTGATTTAAACAAAAATATAATTTTTCTGACAAAAAAATCATCTAAACTATTTTCTTTTCTGTAGTTTTAGCATTTGGTTTTCTGTAAAATAAATATCTCAAAACCAAAGTATAAAAAGTAAAAATTGATGTCGTTAAAGTTCCTACAACAAATAAAAACTCGGTTTGTGATAAAATAAAGAATTTGTACGATGCGCCTGCTCCGTGCAGTAAAATAACAAGAGCAATAAAAATAGCCCATCTTGACGAAAAAATAAAAGCTTTTTTAGCATTTTCCTGTCTTAGCTTTCGCTCTAAACTTTCGTTTGCCTGCTCAATTTCAAATCTTTTTAATTCAATATATTCCGAATGGCTTTTCGGATCATAAGGTCTCATTAAATGTTGTTCTTTTTCGGCTTCTTTGGTAACATCTTTTGGAATATTAATAATATCGTTTCCTAAAGCACTTTCGGGTAATTTTTCTGCCAGTGTTTTTTCCATTTAACTATTTAGTTTTTCCTTATAATATTCTTTAATAATATCATTGCCAATAATTACATTGTGCGTTCCGTCCCAAGTCTGTGACCACGGACTTCCTTCTTCATGCGTTAAAGCCGAAAGCTGTAATCCTGATAAACCTTTATAATTATTCCAGATTTTTTTTAGAAACTCTTTGTCTTCTTGTTTCAATGGAGTTTTAGCCGAAATATTAATCAAAAACGGATCAACAGGATCTTTTCCAAACATTCGTATTTCGTAATACAAATCAGGAATAACCGAACCGTATTTCCAGGCCTGCACTTCATTATCGAAAAGAGGTTTTCCGGTAATTCCTAAATGCCAGCCGTGCGAAATGTAAGTAAGCTTGAGCAGTTTCATTGGGTCAAGTCCCTGACCTTCTTCTTCTGCCAGCTCAATAAAATATTTGGCTATATCAAAACAATTATACATTTGCTGTCTTTTAATTTCTCTTGTAACAAAACTAAGAAAAAGGAGATGAAATCCAAATTTGTAAAACTATATCTACAACATTTTTCTTTTTTGATTTTCAATGAATTGCCTCTTTTCTTAGCCAGAGACAAATAATGTATATAAAATTCGGCTAAAGCCTTTTTCATCTCAAACAAAAAACCTCCAGTTAAAACTGGAGGCAGTTGATTTTATATTCAAAATAAAAATTCGGTATTAAAAGCATCAATGTTCCCCATACCCAATATCATCCATTTTACCGCTAAAAACGCGATATTGAATAATAAAGTAAATAATTACCAGAAACAAAGCGATAAAAAACCAGCTCAATCCGGCGCTTAATCCGTATTCATGAGCAGCGGTGTTGTAAATCGTTAACGACGGATTTACTTTATTGGTTGACGGCAGAACATTCGGGAAAATCGAAACAGCTGTTGAAGCAAATCCGCCTACTAAAAACAAAGTTGAAAATATAAATCCGTGACCGTCTTTTTTAAAGGAACGTACTTTAAATAAACCCGCAATGCCAACAAAAGTTAAAAGCGGGAAAAACCACAAAATAGGATTTTCAACAAAATTATGAAACGGTTTCGGCTCGATAAAATGCCAGATTTGTAATGATATACAAACTAAAACGAGCAAAACAATATTTAAGGCAAAAACCACTTTTCTAAGTTTTGGGTTCAACGATGAATTTGTTTTATAAATAATCCAGTTGGCACCGTGAATTGTTAGAGCAACCACACTCACAATTCCTAAGAAAAGCGTAAACCAGTCGATAATTCCTAATTCATTTGCCTGCGGACTAAAAGTCGGATTCCACAAAGGCAGAAAGAAAAAATGAGGTTCCTGAGTAGAAACGCCATTTTGAACCATTCCGAGATTGACACCGCGGACAATATTTCCTAAAGCAATTCCGAAGAATAACGCTAAAAGCAGACTCGCAATCCCGAAAGCTTTATCCCAAATACTTTCCCACATAGGATTATGAATTTGCCCGCGCATTTCTAATCCGATGGCACGGAAAATCAAAAGCCATAAAATCATAATCAACGGCAGATAAAAACCGCTGAAAGAGGATGCATATAAAGTTGGGAAAGCAAAAAATAAAACACCTCCTGCCGCAATAAGCCAGACTTCATTGGCATCCCAAAACGGACCAATGGCGCTTGTAATTGCTTTTTTATCTTTTTCTGTATCAGCAAAAAATAAATGAATTATTCCTGCTCCAAAATCGTAGCCGTCTAAAACAAGATAAACAGCCAGGATTCCCATTAAAACTACGTACCAAAAAAATTCCATACTTATATTTTTTCTGATGAAAGGTCCACATTATGAGGCCCTTTATTAATAATTTTTCCAACTAAAAGCAAAAACAACATTCCCAGTAAAAGGTATAAACCAATAAAACCCAGTAATGTAAATAAGGTATTTCCGGATGAAACCGTTGGCGAAGCGCCGGCAGCAGTTCGCATTAAATTATAAACCAGCCACGGCTGTCTTCCTAATTCGGCCGTATACCAGCCTGTTGTATTGGCAATATATGGAAATGGCATCATGAACATTAAAGACCATAAAATCCATTTGGTTTGGAATAATTTCCCTCTGATTAATTGGAAAAGGGAAATAACCATTAATCCAATAAAAACCGTTCCAAGTCCTACCATAATATGATACGCATAATACAATCCCGAAATATTGGTTGGATGCAGATCTTCTTCAAACTGATCTAAACCTTTAATTTCCTGTTCCCAGTTTCCGTAAGTCAGGAAACTTAAAATATTAGGAACGGCAATTTTATTATCGAGTTTTTTGTCTTTTACATCGGGCTGTCCTATTAAAACAATTTCAGAACCTTTTTTCTCGGTATGAAAAATTCCTTCCATTGCTGCAAAAGTTACAGGCTGATATTTTACAACATTTTTAGCCAGTAAATCTCCGGTTGGAACTGCTACAATAATACTCGAAATCAATCCGAAGATAACTCCCGTTTTTAGGAACAATTTCCCAAAAGAAACATTCTTCTGGCTCAAAATATAAAAAGCACCAATTCCTGCTACAACAAAAGAACTCGTAACTAAAGAAGCTGCCTGATTGTGTAAATAAGAAGGCCAAAGCCAAGGATTTAAGAATAAAGCCTGAAAATTAGTCAGAACAAATTTTCCGTTTTCGAGAATTTCATATCCAACAGGATTCTGCATCCAGGAATGTGTGGCTATAATTAAGTAACCGCTGGCCCAGGAGCCAATCATAATTAATAATCCGGTTACAAAATGCCATTTATGCCCAAGAAGTTTTTCTCCAAATAAAAATAATCCCAGAAAAGAGGATTCGAGAAAGAAAGAAAACATTCCTTCCATTGCGAGGGTCTGGCCGATTATTCCTCCGGTTAATTCGGAGAATTTTGCCCAGTTGGTTCCAAATTGAAATTCCATTGGAATTCCTGTTACCACACCCATTGCAAAATTGAGGGCAAAGATTTTCATCCAGAAATGGGTGGCGTGATTGTATTGTTCGTTATTAGTTTTTAAGTATTTCCATTTGAAGTAAACAATGATGAGCGAAAGACCCATTGTAAGCTGCGGAAAAAGATAATGAAAAGTAATGGTGAAGGCGAATTGCATTCGGTCATAAAAGAGCATTTCTTCCATAATGGTAATTTGTTTATGAAGTTCCACAAATTTAACCATTAGAACCCGAATTAACGCCCTTTAAAAAAAGTTTATCACCTGATATTTGTTAAACTTTTCAACAATTTAAAGGGTAAAAATGACACTTGCCATTTTTTGAGTTACATACAGTTTGTCATTTCTCCCTTTAGTCGAAATGACAATATTGCGTTTAGATTTACTTGCACAACATAACCCATGGTTTCAACCACGGGAACACAATGCATATCATCATACATTTCCTGCGGTTGAAACCGCAGGCTATGTTTGATTAGGTGGTTATTTTGATTATTTTTTCAAAATTCCTTTTTCAACGCTTTCGTTAATCAAACCTTCGGCGTAATTCCATAAAGATGTTGAACCATTTTTTATAACGCTCTTTTTCTCGTAAACCTTATTATACTTTACACCAAACTCTTTCCATGTTCCGCCATTGTTAGAAGTATTCTGCAATAAAGGTTCTAATCTGTCCATAGATCTGGCAAATTTAGCTTCGTTGGTTTCTCCGGCTTCAAATTCTTCCCAAATTGAAATAAATTCTTCTTTTTGTTTTTCAGGAAGTAAACCGAAAATTCTGTTTGCGGCTAAGCGTTCTTCATCTGTATTGGAATGATTTTTTACGGTATCATAAATAAAAACATCTCCAGCATCAATTTCAACAATGTCATGAATCAAAACCATTTTTACAACTTTCAAAACGTCAATCGGTTCATTAGAATGTTCTGCCAGAACAATTGCCATTAATGCCAGATGCCAGCTGTGTTCTGCATCATTTTCGCATCTGTCGCTGTTGAATAATTTTGTTTTGCGCTGAATGTATTTTACTTTATCAATTTCTTTTATAAAAGCTATTTGATCTAATAAGTCTTTTGTGTTCATTTTCTTTTTTATTTTGAAATGACATTCGTCATATGCAAAATTAAAGCTTAAAGCGTAATTGCTCAATTTTAAATACACTTATATTAAAGCATATGGCAAAATCCGCATTATTTTACACAAAAACCTAATTTCTGTAACATTAGTCACCTATTTTTTTAAAAAACAAAACTACCTTTGTATCCCATCATTTTACAACACCTATCATGAAAATAGAACAAATTTACACCGGATGCTTAGCACAAGGTGCATATTATATCACTTCAAATGGCGAAGCGGCCATTATTGATCCGCTTAGAGAAATACAGCCTTATTTAGATCGTTTAGAACGCGACGGAGTAAAGCTGCAATATATTTTTGAAACGCATTTTCACGCTGATTTCGTTTCTGGACACGTTGATTTAAGCAAAGAAACCGGAGCGCCAATTGTTTACGGTCCAAATGCAGCCTGCGAATTTGACTGCATTTCTGCAAAAGACGGACAGGAATTTAAAGTTGGAAAAGTAACGATCAAAGTTTTGCACACTCCGGGACATACTATGGAGAGCACTACTTTTTTACTTATTGACGAAAATGGAAAAGATCACGCTATTTTCTCCGGAGATACTTTATTTATTGGCGATGTAGGCCGTCCGGATTTAGCACAAAAAGCTTCTGGAATGACTCAGGATCAATTGGCGGGAATTTTATTTCATTCGTTAAGAGATAAAATCATGACGCTGGCTGATGATGTAATTGTATATCCTGCTCACGGTGCGGGAAGTGCCTGCGGAAAAAATATGAGTAAAGAAACGGTTTCGACTATTGGAAATCAAAAAGCTACAAATTATGCTTTGCGCGCCGATATGACCGAAGCAGAATTTATAAAAGAAGTTACTGACGGATTATTACCTCCTCCGGCCTATTTTAGTATGAACGTTGCCATGAACAAACAAGGTTACGAAAGCTTTGAAACGGTTTTACATAACGGAATGAAGTCTATTAAAGCTGAAGAATTTGAGGCTGTGGCCGAAGAAATCGGAGCTTTAATTTTAGACACACGCAAAAGCGGTGATTTTGCCAAAGGATTTATTCCGCAGTCTATTAATATTGGAATCAACGGTGATTTTGCACCGTGGGTTGGAACTTTAATTGGAGACGTAAAACAACCTATTATATTAGTAACCGAAGCTGGCTTAGAAGAAGAAACCGTTACACGCTTAAGCCGTGTAGGTTTTGACTCAATTATTGGGCATCTTGAAGGCGGTTTTGAAGCCTGGGAAAAAGCAGGTTTTGAAATTGATACGGTAAACCGAATTTCAGCAGAAGAATTTGCCGGGAAATTTAATATCAAAGAAGACAAGGTTATTGATGTTCGCAAGGAAACAGAATATGAGGCAGAACATATCGAAGATGCTTACAGTAAGCCTCTAGCTTATATTAATGACTGGGTGAAAGATATTAACCCAAATGAGCATTTTTTCCTGCATTGTGCCGGCGGTTACCGCAGTATGATTGCAGCTTCTATTCTTCAAGCACGCGGATTTAGAAATTTCAGCGAAGTTGACGGCGGTTTTGGAGCAATTTCTAAAACCAATATCCCAAAATCAGATTTTGTTTGTCAAAGTAAAGTATTAAAATAATTAAAGGTGCTAAGTTACTAAGACACTAAGGTTCTGAGGTTTTCAAACTTAGTATCTCAGGGCCTAAAAAAAATAAACCTTAGTAACTTTAGTATCTTAGCAACTTAGAACCTTATAAATATGCTAGAAATTATTAAAGAACCATGGCCTTGGTACGTAGCTGGCCCGCTAATTGGATTAACAGTTCCAATTTTATTAATTATCGGGAATAAATCTTTCGGGATTAGTTCGTCTCTGCGACATATTTGCGCGGCTTGTATTCCGTCGAATATTTCATTTTTTAAATACGACTGGAAAAAAGAAAGCTGGAATTTATTCTTTGTTTTCGGAATATTTCTGGGCGGTATAATCGCAGCGTATTTGTTATCTAATCCAAATCCGGTAGAAATTACTCCTGAACTTTCAGAACAATTGGCTTCTTACGGAATTACAGATCATACTGGTTTAGTTCCGGTACAGCTGTTTTCATGGGAAAGTTTGTTTACACTTCGCGGATTTATTATGATGGTCGTGGGCGGATTTTTAGTTGGTTTTGGAACACGTTATGCTGGCGGATGTACAAGCGGACATGCGATTATGGGAATATCAAATTTACAATGGCCTTCGGTTGTAGCTACAATTTGTTTTATGATTGGCGGTTTTGTAATGTCACTTTTGATTTTACCATATATTCTTTCACTTTAAAATTTTTAAAATGAGCAATTTAGAAAATAAAAATACAGACAGCGAAGGAATCAACGCAAGTCATAAAAAAGAAACAGCATTCGCAAACCTTAAATATTTAATCGTTGGAATCTTTTTCGGTATTGTATTCGTAAAAGCCGAAATCATCAGCTGGTTTCGTATTCAGGAAATGTTTCATTTGCAGTCATTCCACATGTATGGTGTAATTGGAAGTGCCGTTGCTGTTGGAGTAATTTCAGTATTTCTGATTAAAAAATTAAACATCAAAACCCTTCAGGGCGAAAAAATCGAAATTCAGCCTAAAACTTTCAATAAAGGACAAATCTACGGAGGCCTGATGTTTGGTTTTGGATGGGCAATTACAGGGGCTTGTCCAGGTCCTCTTTTTGCTCAAATTGGTACCGGAGCAACAGTAATCGTGGTAACTTTAGTAAGTGCCATTGCAGGAACTTGGGTTTATGGTTTGATAAAAGATAAACTGCCTCATTAATTTTTTATATAATCCAAAAAATGAATTCTACTCAACAATTAGTTTTACGAAAAGCAGTCATTTCTGAAATACCTGCTATTTGGGAAATATTGCAGGATGCAATTGAACAAAGAAGACTAGACGGAAGTACACAGTGGCAGGACGGTTATCCAAATGAGCTTACCATTAAAAATGACATTGAAAATGGTTATGGCTATGTGCTTACAGAAAATGAATCTATTTTATGTTATGCTGCTATTATTTTTGGTAAAGATCCGGCTTACGAAAATATCGAAGGCAAATGGCTTAGCGATGGTGATTATACTGTTGTACACCGCGTAGCAGTCTCGAAACTAGCAAAAGGAAAAGGAATTGCTACAAAATTATTTGAAAAAATTGAAGGCTTATCTATTGAAAATAACATTTACAGCATAAAAGTTGATACTAATTTTGATAATGTTCCAATGCTTAAAATTTTAGACAAATTGAAATATACTTATTGCGGTGAAGTCTATTTAAGAGGCTCTGCAAGAAAAGCATTTGAAAAACTGCTGCATTAAAATATAGTTCACAAAATATTCGATAACCCGACAGATTTTAAAAATTTGTCGGGTTTATTTTTTCACCATGCTTGAAACCTGAAGCCTAAAACAAATAAAAACCAGAAACTTTTTTCTTCATCAATTTTTAATTTCATTTCGTTAAGTTTGCTTTAAACAAAAAGTCCCGTAAAAAATATGAATCGTTCAGAGCAGTTACTAAAACTACAAAATACCGAAAATTGGGACGTAATAATTATAGGCGGAGGAGCCAGCGGTTTAGGAACCGCAATCGATGCTGCCAGCCGAGGCTATAAAACCATCTTACTTGAAGCTGTAGATTTTGCCAAAGGAACTTCCAGCAGAAGTACCAAATTAGTTCATGGAGGTGTACGATATTTGGCGCAGGGAGATGTACATTTAGTTAGAGAAGCATTAAAAGAGCGAGGTTTACTGGCACAAAATGCAAATCATTTGGTAAAAAATCAATCTTTTGTTATTCCAAATTACCATTGGCTAAGCGGTTACTTTTACACCATTGGATTAAAAATTTATGATCTATTATCAGGAGGTTTAAGTTTGGGGAGTTCTAAATATCTTTCAAAAAAGAAAACTATCGAAATGCTTCCAAATGTAGAAGAAGACGGACTTGTAAATGGTGTTATTTATCATGACGGGCAATTTGACGATTCTCGTTTGGCTGTAAATCTGGCTCAGACTGCGGTAGAAAACGGAGCTTGTGTTTTAAATTATACTAAGGTTGTTAATTTATTAAAGGATAATAACAATCAAATCACCGGCGTTCAGGCAGTTGATCAGGAAACCGGAATAAACTATAACATAAAAGGTGCAATTGTAATAAATGCAACAGGAGTTTTTACAAATGCCATCATGAAGCTAAACGATAAAGTTTACAAAAAATATATAGTGCCGAGTCAGGGAATTCATTTAGTATTTGATAAATCTTTTCTCCCGGGCGAACATGCTTTGATGATTCCGAAAACAAAAGATGGAAGGGTTTTATTTGCTGTTCCGTGGCACAATCACGTTGTAGTAGGCACAACCGACACTTTAATTAAAAAACAAAGTTTAGAACCTATTGCTTTAGAGAGCGAAATTGAATTTGTGCTTGAAACAGCGCAGCGATTCCTTGCCAAAAAACCAACAAGAGCCGATGTATTATCTGTTTTTGCAGGTCTGCGTCCTTTAGCAGCCCCAAAAGAAGAAGGCAAAAGCACAAAAGAAGTTTCCAGAAGTCATAAAATTATAGTTTCAGAAACTGGTTTAATAACCATAACAGGAGGAAAATGGACTACTTACCGAAAAATTGCCGAAGACATCATTGACAAAGCAATACTAAAAGGAAAACTTCCCAAAAAACCTTGTATTACACAACACTTAAGCATTCACGGAAATAAGCCTACAACGACTCTTGATAGAGAAGATCACTTATATATTTATGGTTCTGATATTGCAAAAATACTCCAGCTGCAAGAAGAAGAACCAGAATTAAAGGAAAAACTCCATCCTGATTATGAATTTACATTGGCAGAAATTGTTTGGGCTGTACGTTATGAAATGGCAAGAACTATAGATGATATTCTGGCAAGACGTGTTCGATTATTGTTTTTGGATGCCAGGGCTGCAATTGAAGTATCTGAAAAAACCGCAAGGGTAATTGCAAAAGAACTTGGACATGATAAAAATTGGATCGCTAAGGAAATTGCAGATTTTAAAGCGATTTCTAAAGGATTTTTTCTCTCAGAATTTCGATAAGCAGTTCAAAATCAAAGTATATTTAAACTCCCTTATATTTATGGTTAAAAAATTAGTCTTACAAAAATGCCTCAGCAATAAAAATACTTAAATTTGAATATTGCAGTTTAACTTTAAGTTAAATATCAAAATATCAGACATTTAAATTCAAAAATAAATTAACTTTAGGCATTAATAATCAATTAATATATACGACTGTTTTTCACATTAACAAATAATTAACAAAACACTTGTATATACAACTATTAAAAGTTATACATTTGTATATACAAATTATACACTTACGACTATGACAATTGAAGAGGTTATTAAGAGTACAGTTAAGATGGATAATGCGAAAAAAGTTATTCTGAACATTATGTACACACAAAATGTGATTCAGGATCATTTCAACGAGATAATGAAACCGTATGATTTGTCTGGAGAACAATATAATGTGCTGCGTATATTAAGAGGACAAAAAGGAAATCCTGCTAATATGTGTGTTATACAAGAACGTATGCTGGCGAAAACAAGTAATACAACACGATTAGTTGACAAGTTATTACTAAAGGAACTGGTAACAAGAAACGTTTGTCCGGACAATCGCAGAAAGATTGAGGTGCTGATTACACAAAAAGGACTTGATGTTTTAAAAGAATTAGATCCCAAAGTAGATGCGCACGAGCGTGCATTTGCCGAGAATATAAGTACTGAAGAATTAGAATTATTAAATAAATTATTAGAAAAATACCGAACCCAACAAAATTAATATTATGAGCACATTATTAGACAATCTAAAATGGAGATATGCAACAAAGAAGTTTGATGCAACAAAAAAAATATCTGCTGCAGATTTAAATACTTTAAAAGAAGCTGTAAGATTAGCTGCTTCTTCATACGGATTACAACCTTATAAAGTAATTATTGTAGAAAATCCAGAAATTAGAGAAAAGTTAAAAGCAGCAGCTTATGGACAAACTCAAATTACTGATGCTTCGCAATTATTCATTTTTGCAAACGACTTAAATGCAGGACCAGAATCTGTTGCTGCTTATATTAAAAACATCAGCGAAACAAGAGGTGTTCCTGCTGAAGCTTTAGGCGGATTTGCTGATATGATGAATGGCGTAATTTCAAACTTATCACAAGAAGCTAAAAACATCTGGACAGCAAAACAAACTTATATTGCTTTAGGAACTTTATTAGCTGCTGCTGCAGAATTAAAAATCGACGCTACGCCAATGGAAGGATTCAATCCTGCTGCGTTTAACGAGATCTTAGGTTTCGATAAATTAGGTTTAAACGCTTCGGTTATTGCAACTGTAGGTTACAGACATGATGAGGACGATACGCAGCACTTCAAAAAAGTTAGAAAATCTCACGAGGAATTATTTATCACTATATAATTATTTACAAATCTAAATTCAATTTTAACAACATGAAAAATTTAAAAACAATTGCAATTGCATTATTCGTAGCTGCTGCTGGTATTTCAGTAAACGCACAAACTAAAAAAATCGACGTAAAAGCTTCTACTATTAAATGGGTAGGTAAAAAGGTAACTGGAGAACACTCAGGAACTGTAAACTTTAAAGACGGTGCTGTAGTTTTCAAAGGAAAAAAATTAACAGGCGGTTCATTTACTGTTGATATGACTTCATTAACAGCTACAGATTTAACTGGAGAATACCAAGGAAAATTAAACGGTCACTTAAAAGCTGACGATTTCTTTGGAACTGATAAATTCCCAACTTCTAAATTAGTTTTCAAAACTATTGGTGCTAAATCTGCTGATGTTTATACTGTAACTGCTGATTTAACTATTAAAGGAATTACTAAACCAGTAACTTTTGACATCACTGTAAACGGAAACACTGCAACAACTGCTTTCAAAGTTGACAGAACTAAATACGATATTAAATACAACTCTGGTAACTTCTTCGAAAACTTAGGAGACAAAACTATCAATGACGATTTCGAATTAGCTGTATCTTTAAAATTCTAATTAAGGCTTACTAATTTATATTATAAGAAAAACCCCGGCAGTTTGATTCTGCCGGGGTTTCTTTTTTTTATTACTTTTCAAAAAAATAACGTTCTTAATATTGTAATAACACTTTCATAACAACCATCCCCGTATTGATTAACATACGGCCTCTAATTTTGAGGAAAATAAAAACTCAAAAACTAGAAACTCAAAATTATAGTTATGAAAACAAAATTACGAATTGTATTTTTCGCTCTGATTACCAGCTTTTTTATACACGCACAACAACAGCCAAAAGGAATTATTGGAACTACAAACTGGATGAACAATTGGACAAATTTTAAACCAGCCATAAATGAATATAACGAAGCAACTAATATAATTGCCGGAACAATTGATAAAGATACCCGATTAGTAAAACGTAATACGTATCATTTAGTTGGTGTTGTATATGTTACCAATAATGCAACTTTAACCATAGAACCAGGAACAGTAATTCGAGGCGACGATAAAACCTGCGGCACTCTTGTAATTACAAACGGAGCAAAAATTATGGCGGAAGGTCTTGAAACTGACCCAATTGTTTTTACATCAGAAAATGAAAAAAACAATAGAAAGCCAGGCGACTGGGGCGGAATTATTATTTTAGGAAAAGCGCCTATAAATACTTTGGGAGGCATCCACACTTTACCTTTTGACCTAGAACCAACCTTAAATCATTATGGAGGTCAGGATCCAGAAGATAATTCTGGAGTTATGAAATATATTAGAATTGAATATGCAGGACGAAAATTAAGTGCTTCTAAGGAATTAAACGGACTTTCTTTAGCCGGAGTGGGAAGAAAAACAGTTTTAAGCAACATTCAAATCAGTTTTTCAAATGATGATTCTTTTGAATGTTATGGAGGTGACTTGAATATGAGTAACTTAATCTCATACAGAACAACTGATGATGATTTTGATTTTACACAAGGTGCACAAATCAATATTACAAACAGTATTGCTGTTCGTCATCCGTTCTCATCAGACATTTCAGGATCAAGATGTTTTGAAGTAGATTCATACGATAAAGTTCAAAATACAGATATGAGCAAAAAAATGACAAAAATTAATGCTTCAAATATCACTTTAATAAATTTAGAAGAAAACAATCAGGGCTTGGTTAGAGAATCTATTTATGTAAGAGAAAATACATTTTTTAACTTAAACAATAGTATTGTTTCTGGTTTTTCGCCTTTTGTTTTATTAGAAGGAAACATTGGAAACGGAAATGAAAACTTAGCAAAAATGAGTTTTAAAAATACCATAGTTAACAATTGTAACGGAGGAATTACGAGCGAATCTTCAAGTTCAGATGCATCAATTCAAAACTTTTACAATCCAAATTCTGGTCTTGAATACACAAAAATGAAAAATATAGAATTGTTTATAACGCCAAACATCAAAGGAAACCCAGATTTTAGAGCAAACGTAAACAACACGCTGGCAATTGGAAATTAAGCTTTTAGTCAAAAATTAGAATTTAAAATTTAACAAATTTCAAAGATTAGAAAAGTTTTTTTTGAAAATTTATGTATTCTAATTCAAATTACATTTATATCTTTGTCACATCAAAATAAAGAAATGAGAACAATAATGAACAATACTTGGTGGTGGAAGAATTTACGTCAAACGTCGTGAACGAAGCTTCCTATGGTATTTTCAAAACTATAAATATAAAAGGCTTGTCATCACGACAAGCCTTTTTTTTTGGCCGGAACTTTAACAGAAAAATATATTAAAACTAAAAAACAACATACATTGAAACCGTTTATACTCAACACACATTACAAACAAATTCTGGCAGATACCATTACGCCGGTAAGTATTTATTTTAAAATAAGAGATAAATTTCCAAATAGTTTATTGCTGGAAAGCAGTGATTATCACGGAAATGACAATAGTTTCTCGTACATCTGCTGTAATCCTATTGCAACAATAAAAATTGAAAACGAAACCATTTCAAAAACTTTTCCAGACGGAACTTCAGAGCAAAGTAAAATCGATGCTTCAACCAATATTCCAGAAGTAATTCAGGAGTTTTCGAATCAATTTAAATCAGAAAAAAATGATTTTAAATTCATCAATAATGGTTTATTCGGATACATTTCATATGATGCTGTCCGCTACTTCGAAAAAGTTTCAATTGCCAAAAAAGACAATGCAACTTCAATTCCTGATGTATTTTATGCGGTTTACCAAAACATCATTGCGATTAATCACTTTAAAAATGAAGCCTATATTTTCTGTCACAGTGTTGACGGAAGAAATAACATTTCTGAAATTGAACAATTATTGCAGTCAAGAAATATCGCTTTATACAAATTCACTAAAGAAGGTGAAGGTTTTTCTAACCTAACCGATGAAGAATTCAAACACAATGTGGCTTTAGCAAAAAAACACTGTTTTCGCGGCGACGTTTTCCAATTGGTTTTATCACGTCGTTTTACACAAGGTTTTAAAGGCGATGAATTTAACGTTTACAGAGCTTTACGAAGCATCAATCCTTCTCCTTACCTATTCTTTTTTGATTATGGAGATTTCAAAATATTTGGCTCTTCACCCGAAGCACAAATTATTGTAAAAAACAGAAAAGCCGAAATTCATCCAATCGCAGGAACTTTCAAGAGAACAGGAAATGATGAACGTGATGCGCTTTTAGCAAAAGAACTTTCTGAAGATAAAAAAGAAAACAGCGAACACGTAATGCTGGTAGATTTAGCCAGAAATGATTTAAGCCGTAATGGACATGACGTAAATGTAGAAAAATACAGAGAAGTTCAATTTTTCTCTCATGTAATTCACTTAGTTTCAAAAGTTACAGGACATTTACATGACAAAGCTACAACTATGCAGGTTGTTGCTGATACTTTTCCGGCAGGAACATTAAGCGGTGCACCTAAACACAGAGCCATGCAGTTGATTGAAGATTACGAAAAAACAAATCGTAATTTTTACGGAGGTGCAATTGGAGTAATGGATTTTGACGGAAACTTTAACCACGCGATTATGATTAGAACTTTCCTTTCAAAAAATCATCAATTGCATTGCCAGGCTGGTGCCGGAATCGTAGCGAGTTCTGACGAAGAAAGCGAAATGCAGGAAGTTTATAATAAATTAAGAGCCCTAAATACAGCGCTTGAAATGGCGGAGAAAATATAGTTTCAAGTTTTTTTGGTTTCAGGTTTCAAGTTGTTCGAACGTGAAACTTGGAAACCATGAACAATTAACCACAAACCATTAACTATAAATAATTATGAAAAAAGCAGTATCAATTTTAGTTTTAATCATTGCCATGACATCTTGTAATTCAGAAAAAAAACACAATCCGATTGAAGGAACCTGGCGTCTTATATCAGCAGAAACGACAGAAAAAGATTCAACTTTTTCTACTTTCAATTCAAAAACAAAAATGATTAAAATTATAAATGAAACACATTTTGCTTTTTTCAATCATGATTTAAACAATGGAAAAGATTCAACAAATGCAGTTTTCTTTGGCGGAGGCGGAAAATACACCTTGCAAGACAGCACATATACAGAGAATCTGGAGTTTTTCAATAACAGACAATGGGAAAACAACAAATTTGAATTTACAGTAAAAGTTAAAAACGACACATTGATTCAAAAAGGAATCGAAAAAATAGAAAAATTGGGAGTTGACCGAATTATTACTGAAAAGTACGTTCGAGAGTAAAAAATAGTTTCAGGTTTAAAGTTTCAAGTTTCATGTTCCAATAACTTGAAACCTGAAACAAAGAAAACTTGAAACAAAACAAAAACACAATGAAAAAAATATTAGTTATAGACAATTACGATAGTTTCACTTACAATTTAGTACACTATCTGGAAGATTTAAACTGCGAAGTAACCGTTTACAGAAACGACGAATTTGAAATTGACGAAATCGCTTCTTTTGATAAAATATTACTTTCTCCTGGTCCCGGAATTCCAGACGAAGCTGGTTTACTAAAAGCGGTAATCGAAAAATACAGTCCAACCAAAAGTATTCTTGGAGTTTGTTTAGGACAACAGGCAATTGGAGAAGTTTTTGGCGGAACACTTTCTAACCTTGATAAAGTGTACCACGGAGTTGCTACAAATGTAAAAACGGTAGTTTCAGACGAAATTTTGTTTGAAGGTTTAGGAAACGAATTTGAAGTTGGAAGATATCATTCTTGGGTTGTTGATGCTAATTTACCTAATGATTTAGAAGCAACTTCGGTAGACGAAAACGGGCAGATTATGTCTTTACGACACAAAAATTATGATGTAAGAGGCGTTCAGTTTCATCCGGAAAGTGTTTTAACCCCAAAAGGAAAAAGGATTTTAGAGAATTGGATTAACAGCTAGTCGAAAGTTTTAAAGTCGAAAGTCATAAAGTCAAAAAAGGTCTTTCGCTATTTTAAAACTAAAAAACACAAGAAAAAAATGAATTACAAAGTCAAGGACTTTAAGACCTTTGACTTTAGACTTTAAGACTAAATTTCAATGAAAACTATATTAAACAAATTAATCAATCACGAAGTGCTTTCTAAAGAAGAAGCAAAACAAGTATTGATTAATATTTCAAGCGGACAATACAACCCAAGTCAGATCTCGGCATTTTTGACGGTATTTATGATGCGAAGCATTACGATTGACGAACTTTCTGGCTTTCGCGAAGCTTTATTAGAATTATGCATCCGTATCGATTTATCTGCATATAACACAATCGATTTATGCGGAACAGGCGGTGATGGAAAAGATACCTTTAATATTTCGACCTTAGCTTCTTTTGTAGCAGCAGGAGCTGGAATAAAAGTTGCCAAACACGGAAATTACGGTGTTTCTTCTATTTCAGGATCAAGCAACGTAATGGAAAAAATGGGAATAAAATTCAGCAACGACCCTTCGTTTTTAGAAAAATGCATCGATCAGGCTGGAATCTGTGTTCTGCACGCTCCCCTATTTCACCCAGCAATGAAAAACGTTGGACCAATCAGAAAAGAACTGGCAGTAAAAACTTTCTTTAATATGTTAGGTCCAATGGTAAATCCATCATTTCCACAAAATCAGCTGGTTGGTGTTTTTAACTTAGAACTGGCAAGAATGTATGCGTATTTATACCAAAATACCAATGTAAATTTCACAATCCTGCATTCTCTTGATGGTTATGATGAAATTTCCCTAACCGGGCCGACAAAAATTATTACCAGCCACATGGAAGGAATGATAAAACCAGAAGATTTTGGCATTCGTCTTTTATCTCAAACTGAAATTGAAGGCGGAAAAACCATTGAAGAATCAGCCGAAATTTTCACCAATATTATTTCAGGAAAAGGAAACGAAGCACAAAATAATGTTGTTTGTGCCAATGCGGCAATGGCAATTGCAACAGTTACAAAATGTTCTCCTCAAGAAGGATTTGAATTAGCAAAAGAAAGTTTATTCTCAGGAAAAGGGTTAAAAGCTTTACAAAAATTACAGGAATTAAGCAGGTAAAAAATTGTTTCAAGTTTCAGGTTCCAAGTTTCAAGTTGTTGGAACGAACCTGAAACTTGAAACCTGAAACAAACAAAAAATGAATATTTTAGATAAAATAATAATAGATAAAAAACGAGAAGTTATTTTAAAGAAATCCATTATTCCGGTTTCTCAGCTGGAAGCTTCGGTGTTTTTTAATAACCAAACTATTTCTTTAAGTCAGAAATTAAAACAAAGCAATTCAGGAATTATAGCCGAACACAAACGTCGTTCACCTTCAAAATCAATCATCAACAACAATTTTACAGTTGAAGAAGTCGTAAAAGGATATGAAAATGCAGGTGCCTGCGGGATTTCGGTTTTAACAGACGGGAAATATTTTGGCGGCTCTTTAGACGATTTGCTTTTAGCCAGAGCGAGCGTAAATATTCCACTTTTGCGAAAAGAATTTATTGTAGACGAATACCAAATTTTAGAAGCAAAAGCACACGGAGCCGATTTAATTCTATTAATCGCAGCGGTTTTAACCCGTGAAGAAATCAAATCTTTATCTGAATTTGCCAAAAAATTAGGTTTAGAAGTTTTACTGGAAGTTCACAATCAGGAAGAATTAGAAAAATCAATTATGCCAACTTTAGACATGATTGGCGTTAACAATAGAAACCTGAAAACTTTTGAAGTAAGTCTGGATTTCAGCAAAGAGTTAGCATCGCAAATTCCGGACGATTTTGTAAAAGTTTCAGAAAGCGGCATTTCATCAATAGAAGCCATTCAGGAACTAAAACCATACGGTTACAAAGGTTTCTTAATAGGAGAAAACTTCATGAAAACCGACAACGCCGGTCAAGCAGCTGTTGACTTTATAAGTCAGCTGTAAGCCGTAAGCTATTAGCAAAAAGTAAATAAAAAAATCAGCACAAAGCAAAAAGCCTAAAGCCTATTGCCTAAAGCTTAAAGCAGTATAAAAAAATGAAACTCAAAATATGCGGTATGAAATATCCTGAAAACATTCTCGAAGTAGGTGCACTCCTGCCCGATTATATGGGATTTATTTTCTGGGAAAAATCCGCACGATATTTTAATGGAACCATTCCAGAACTTATAAAAACAGTCAAAAAAGTGGGTGTTTTTGTAAACCAAAGTCTGGAAGAAATTTTAGAAAAAGTCGTAAAACACAATTTACAAGCCGTTCAGCTACACGGAAACGAATCGGTTGAATTTGTATCGGAACTAAAAAAACAATTATCAAAAAAAATCGAAATCATAAAAGTATTTTCAGCTGATGAAAATTTTGATTTTGAAATTATAAAACCTTTCGAACCATTCTGCGATTATTTTCTATTTGATACAAAAGGAAAACTACCAGGCGGCAATGGAACAACTTTCGACTGGAGCATATTAAAAAAATACAATTCGAAAAAGCCTTTCTTTTTAAGCGGCGGTATTGGAATGAAAGAATTAAAAGCCATCGAAGAAATTTCAAAAAGCAGTTTGCCTATTTATGCAGTCGATGTAAATAGTAAATTTGAAATTGAACCAGGGCTTAAAAACAGAAATTTATTTAGCAATTTCAAACGAAAATTTGATGTTGCCAACTTTTAAAATTTAAAAAAATGAGTTTTAACGTTAACGAAAAAGGATATTACGGAGAATTTGGAGGAGCTTACATTCCAGAAATGTTATATCCGAATGTAGAAGAACTACGCCAAAAATACTTAAGTATAATGGACGAACCTGATTTTAAGGCAGAGTTCAACCAATTGCTTAAAGATTATGTAGGACGCCCTAGTCCGCTGTATTTTGCAAAACGCTTATCAGAAAAATACAATACAAAGGTTTATCTAAAAAGAGAAGATTTAAACCATACCGGAGCACATAAAGTCAACAACACAATCGGGCAGATTTTATTAGCAAAACGTTTGGGTAAAAAAAGAATTATTGCCGAAACCGGTGCTGGTCAGCATGGTGTAGCAACAGCAACTGTCTGCGCTTTAATGGGAATCGAATGCATCGTTTATATGGGAGAAATTGACATTGCGCGTCAGGCACCAAATGTTGCGCGTATGAAAATGCTTGGCGCAGAAGTTCGTCCGGCTCTTTCAGGTTCAAGAACCTTAAAAGATGCTACCAACGAAGCAATTCGTGATTGGATTAATAACCCTGTAGATACACATTATATCATTGGATCGGCAATTGGCCCGCATCCTTATCCAGATATGGTAACACGTTTTCAGAGTATTATCTCAGAAGAAATAAAATGGCAGTTAAAAGAAAAAGAAGGACGCGAAAATCCTGATTATGTTGTTGCCTGCATTGGCGGCGGAAGTAACGCCGCAGGAACCTATTATCACTTTCTGCACGAACCGCAAGTTGGAATTATTGCTGTTGAAGCTGCCGGAAAAGGTGTTGACAGCGGACACAGTGCTGCGACCAGTAAATTAGGAAAAGTTGGTGTTATTCACGGTTGTAAAACGCTGTTAATGCAGACTCCAGACGGACAAATTACTGAACCGTATTCGATTTCTGCCGGACTTGATTATCCTGGAGTTGGGCCTTTGCACGCACATTTAGCACAAACCGGGCGCGGCGAATTTTTCTCTGTAACAGATGATGATGCTATGAATGCTGGTTTGCAGCTGACAAAACTTGAAGGAATTATTCCTGCTATTGAAAGCGCTCATGCCTTTGCAGTTTTGGATCAGAAAAAATTCAAACCAGAAGATATTGTAGTGATCAGTCTTTCTGGACGTGGAGATAAAGATTTAGATAATTATATTGATTACTTTAAATTGTAATAAAAATTGTAATTTGGACGTTGGTTTTTAAAATCGCTAACGCAAACAATAACAAGAAAAATCATAATTATGGAACTATTATTTTCATACGGAACTTTAAGATCAAAACAAATTCAAATGCAGATTTTTAATAAAGTTTTAAGCGGAACACCAGACCAAATACTGGGTTTTAAACTTAAGAGTTTACAAATAGAAGAAGAATTTGGAATGGCAGATTATGTTGTTGCAGTACCAAGCGAAAATCTGGAAGACATTATACATGGTGTTGTTTTTGAAGTTTCCAGTCAAGAAATGTTAAAAGTAGATCAATTCGAGTCTAACTCATACAAAAGAGTTCAAGTAAAATTAAAATCAGGAAGAATTGCCTGGGTTTACACAGAAAACAAATAATTAAAAATGATTCTAGCGGCAGCACAGACCAAACCTAAACGAGGCAATATTGCTTCAAATTTATTAGACCATTACAAACTCATTGAATTGGCTGCTCAAAATGGAGCACAATTAATCGCTTTTCCTGAAATGTCAATTACAGGATATGAAAGAGAAAATGCTTTGGAACTGGCTTTCGCCGAAGATGATTACAGAATAGATCACCTGAAAGATTTAGCGACGGACAATAATATTATCATTATTGCCGGCGCTCCAATCTTAATTGAAAATCAGTTATTTATTGGTGAATTTATTATTTCTCCAAATGATTCGGTTTCTATTTACACGAAACAGTTTTTGCATGAAGGCGAAGATGAATTTTTCCAGTCTTCTTTTGACAATAATCCGATGATTACAATTGAAGATCAAAATATTTCATTTGCAATTTGTGCAGATATTGACAATCCGAAGCATCCTGAAAATGCAGAAAAAAATAATGTCGACATTTATATTGCCAGTATTTTCTTTTCTCCAAACGGAATCCCGAATGCTTACAGAGATTTAAAACATTATGCTGAAAAACATAAAATGAATGTTTTGATGTCGAATTTCAGCGGTGAATCTTGGGGTTCACCATCGGCAGGACAAAGTGCTTTCTGGAATAATAAAGGAGAATTGATCGGGCAAATGAATGATTCTGACTCTGGATTATTATTGGTTGAAAAACAAAATGATAATTGGACAAGTAAGGTTTTAAAATTTTAAAAAATTATATCAGAATTGGATAGATTACAAAGGTTTTTTCACGCAGATTTAGCAGATTTTATTAGATCTTCATTAAAAAAAATCTGCGCGAATCAGCTTAAATCAATTTAAATCTGCGTGAAATATTTTTCAAATAAACTTAATATACCTACAAGGTTTTGAAAGCCTTGCAGTAGAAAAACATATCAAAATGAACAGAATAACTCAAAAATTACAAGAAGATAAAAAGATACTTTCGATCTATTTTTCTGCGGGATATCCAAATTTAAATGATACCGTGCAGATTATTCAGGATTTAGAAAAAAACGGAGTTGATTTAATCGAAATCGGACTTCCTTTTAGTGATCCTTTGGCAGACGGACCAACTATTCAGGCGAGTTCTACACAGGCACTTCATAACGGAATGACAACTCAAATTCTTTTTGATCAGCTGCAAAACATCCGCGAAAGCGTAAAAATTCCATTAATCATTATGGGATATTTCAACCCGATGTTACAATACGGAGTTGAAGCTTTCTGTAAAAAATGTGCTGAAATTGGTATTGATGGTCTAATCATCCCAGATCTTCCGGTTGATGTTTATGCTGATGAATACAAAGCCATTTTTGAAAAATACGGTTTAATTAATGTATTCCTAATTACACCTCAAACTTCAGATGAGCGTATTCGTTTTATCGACAGCGTTTCAAACGGATTTATTTATATGGTAAGTTCTGCGAGTGTTACAGGATCACAAAGTGGTTTTGGAGATGTTCAGGAAACGTATTTTGAAAGAATTTCAAATCTAAATTTAAAAAATCCTCAAATTGTTGGTTTTGGAATTTCAAATAAAGAAACTTTTAACCAAGCCACTAAATATGCAAAAGGAGCTATTATTGGAAGTGCTTTTATCAAACATTTAAGCGAAAGCGGCAGTGGGAAAATTGAAGAGTTTGTTGGAGAAATTCGATAAATAGATTTTAAAAAATTAATGAAATATTTTAAAAGCCTCATATTTATAATAGCTCTCTTCTTAAATATGAGTTGTGATTTCAGTTGGGAAATTTCAGAGCTTTTTGTTCAAAAAATTGAAAATTCCTCAAAAGTTATTTATAAATATGATGCTTGGGGAGGACGCGATTCATACAAGTTTGGATATGCTATTTTAGATTCAACCAATGTATTTGATATTAACAATGTTGAATCATTACCTTTTCAATATTTTGAAAGCATTCCAACAAAACAAAATATTTTTGGTGTTATCCCAGAAGAACTTGATGATCAAATAAATCCTAAAAAAATCTTTATACCTTTAAAAATTAAGGATAGTGACGAAAAAGGAATTAAAATTAGAGCTAAGATATTTCAAAATGAAGGTTTTGTACATAGAAGTCAAGGTTACAAACAATATCAATTTGAAGCATTTAAAGAATCTCGCGACAGTATTTTCTTTTATAGTTTAAATGACATTAAGAGTTTAGAACCTGAACATTTAGACATTTTAAAATTCAAAAAGACAAATATTTTCATCAGGACTAAAACCTCAAATATTGTTTCTGCCATATCGATTGAAGATTTAAAACTATCTCAAAAAGATGAAATTATTTCTAATATCCGATATGACCTAAGACCTAAAAACAAAACTAAAATTGAGTCATTTTCCAATATAGGGATTTTCAAACAAGTAAAGCTGCCTAAAGATTAATTGAAATATTAAGCCTGAAAAAATAGAGTTTTCAGGCTTTTTTATTTTTAACTAATTAAAGCACGAATTAACATAAATTATCGAAAACGGTTTATGTTAATATTGTGTTAAAACAAAATTAAACAAGCGTTTAAATTAAACAACTGTTTAATTTTGCATTCGATTAGAAACAATACCATGTCACAGATCGAATTAAACGACAAAAAAATTCAAATACTTAACGTTGCAGAAAAGCTGTTTTCTGAGAAGGGATTTGAGGGGACATCTATACGGGACATCTCAAAAGAGGCAAAAATTAACATTGCCATGGTTTCGTATTATTTTGGTTCAAAAGAAAGACTTCTGGAAGCTTTAATTCTTTACAAAACTGTTGATTTAAAATTACAACTCGAAAACTTACTACAAGAAAACATTGAACCTCTTGATAAAGTCAATAAATTAATCGAAATTTACGTTAACAGAATCTGCCTTAACAAAGGGATTTACAGGGTTTTACATTTTGAACTTTACAACAAAAAGAGAGAAAAAAGCCTGCAGGCATTTACTGAACTTAAAAAAGGAAACTTAAAGTCAGTTGAAAGCATTATCAAGCAGGGTCAGGATCAGGGAGTTTTTAGAAAAGATGTTAATATCCAACTTATTACACCAACCATTATCGGAACCTTTTTTCACTTTCATATGAACCGTTCATTCTTTGAAGAATTATTGGGGTTAAAAACAGAAGAAATGTTTAACAATTACATTAACAACGATCTAAAAAAGCACATTCAACAAACTATAAAAGCGCTACTTGTTTATGAAAATTAGTCAATTAATGCTCTTTGGAGTTTTCTTTATCGGAATTTCTTCAATAGAAGCACAAGAAAAAACAAGTTTAACTTTAGATGAAGCCGTAAAAATGGCCTGGGAAAAAAGTAACGAAGTTACGCTTGCCAACACTAAGGTAAACTCGAAAAAATACGAATTACAATCGGTTAAGAATAACCAATATCCTGATTTAAAAATTTCCGGACAATATCAGCGTCTTACAAAAGCTTCGATTGATATGCCAGGTCAGGGTGAAGGTGCTTCTTTGGCATCTCCAGATCGTGCGATGCTGGGAATGGCAAATTTAAGCCTTCCTATTTTTGCCGGATTTAAAATCCAAAGCAGTATAGACGCATACGAAAGTTTATACGAAGCTGAAAGCGTTAACGCAGCAAAAACAAAAGAGGATGTTGCTTTAAAAGTAATTACCTACTATACAGCTTTATACAAAGCACAAAAAACTTTGGACGTTTTAAATGAAAACCAAAAAAGTGCAAAACAGCGTGTTACCGATTTTATTGAATTAGAGAAAAACGGAATTATTCCGAGAAATGATTTATTGAAAGCCCAATTATTGGTTTCAAAAACACAATTATCAATTGATGAAGCTAATAATAATATCAATAACATTAACTTTTATCTAACGACATTACTTAAATTAGAGCCATCTGTAAAAATTCAGGTTAATGAAGATGATTTCTTTAATTTAAAAACAACCAATGCACCAACATCTGATGCTTTGGCACTTGAAAACAGAAAAGATTTAGAGGCTATTCGTTTACAGCAAAGAGCTTCTGAAGCCAATGTTAAAATTGCAAAAGCGGGCTATTATCCAACACTTTCGTTACTTGGAGGCTATACAGCTTTAGATCTTAAAGACATTATTACTGTAAAATATGCTATGAATTTTGGTTTAGGTTTATCTTATGATTTATCTGGAATCCTTAAAAACAGCTCGCATGTAAAAGAAGCTGAAAGCAAAGCTCTTGAAGTAAAAAACACAGAAGCAATTATGACGGATCGCATAAAAGTTGAAGTTCAAAAATCTATTGAAGATTACGACTTAGCGATCAATCAAAGTGTTGTTTATGAAGAAGCATTTCAACAAGCTGCAGAAAATTACAGACTTGTAAAAGATAAATTCGACAATGGTCTTGCTGACACCAATGATTTGGTTGAAGCTGATGTTGAACAATTAAGTGCAAAAATTAATACAGCTGTAGCAAAAGCAACAATTATTCAAAAATATTACGAATTACTTTCAGTATCAGGACAATTATCACAATCATTCAATCTTTCTAAAATATAATCGATAGCTCTCATGGAAAAGAAAAAGACAAATAAAAAATTCATCATCATACTTGCAGTTCTGATTTTAGGAGGCGGAACTTATGGAATCTCTAAATATTTACATTCACAAGCTCACGAAGAAACAGATGATGCTCAAATTGAGAAAAGAATGAATCCAATTATCCCGAGAGTTTCAGGATATATTAGTAAAGTGTATGTGAAAGATAATGACTATGTAAAAAAAGGAGATACTTTATTTACTATCGATAAGAGAGATTATCAATTAAAAATCGATGAAGCAAATGCTGCATTGTTAGGAGCTGAAGGTCAATTTGAAGCAGCAAAAGCTGATATTGGAAGTGCAAATGCAAGCATTTCAGTATCTGACGCTCAAATGAGATCTGCATCAGGTTCTATCGAAAGTGCAAAAATCAGATTAAGACAGCTTACAAACGATTTTAACCGTTACAACAATTTATACAAAACTCATACAATTACAAAACAGCAATTCGAACAGGCTCAGGCTGCAAAAGATGAAGCTGAAAATCAAGTACGTGTTTTAGAACAGCAGCAAAGAGCAAGCTCTTACCAGAAATCAGTTATTCAGTCAAAATCTAAAGTTTCTGATAAACAGACAGAAGTTGCAGCAGCAAACATCAAAAAAGCAAAAACAATGCTTGATGTTGCTCACTTAAACCTTTCTTATACAGTAGTTACAGCTGCAATCGACGGTCAGGTTTCTAAAGTAGACATTCAGCCGGGACAATTGGTACAGCCAGGACAATCATTATTCTATATCATTAATAATAATGAAGCTTGGGTTGTAGCTAACTTTAAAGAAACACAATTAAACAAAATGGTTGTGGGACAAAAAGTAGGTTTAAAAGTTGATGCTTATCCAAACTATGAGTTTAAAGGAACTGTATCTTCTTTCTCTCCTGCAACAGGATCTCGTTTTTCATTATTACCTCCTGATAATGCAACAGGAAACTTCGTAAAAACAATTCAGAGATTACCAGTAAAAATTACTATAGACGAATCTAACGATCCTGAGAAAGTAAAACTTTTAAGACCAGGAATGAACGTTGACGTTGATGTACATTTAAAATAAAACATGGCAGGAGCAGTACAAGCAGACGACGATTTAGTAGAATACGGTTTCAGACGTGTTATCATTACGATTACAGCAGTGCTTTGTGCACTGTTGGAAATTGTAGATACTACGATTGTAAACGTAGCGCTGACAGACATGCGCGGAAGTCTTGGTGCTACCTTGACTGATGTGGCATGGGTTATTACAGCATACGCAATTGCGAATGTTATTGTAATTCCGATGACGAGCTGGCTATCACAGCAATTTGGAAGACGTAATTATTTTGTGGCTTCCATTATAATATTTACAGTCTGTTCTTTTTTGTGTGGTAATGCCACAAATATTTGGGAACTTGTAGCTTTCCGATTCGTACAAGGTATGGGCGGTGGAGCATTGCTGGTAACAGCCCAAACGATTATTACAGAAAGTTATCCCGTAGCAAAACGTGGAATGGCACAGGCTATTTACGGAATGGGTGTAATTGTAGGTCCAACTTTAGGACCGCCTTTGGGAGGATATTTAGTAGATAATTATTCTTGGCCTTATATATTTTATATCAATATCCCATTGGGAATTATTGCTACTATTTTGGCTTTAACGTTTGTTAGAAGTCCGAAATATGGAGAAAAATTAAAAGCCAATCAGGTTGACTGGTGGGGAATTATTCTGTTGAGTACCTTTATTGGTTCTTTACAATTCGTATTAGAACATGGGCAGCAAGACGACTGGTTTAACGATTCATTAATCGTAACCTTAAGTGTTGTTACCGGTCTTGGATTGGTTTTATTTATCTGGAGAGAGCTTACTTATAAACATCCAATCGTAAACTTAAGTGTTTTAAAAGACGGAAACTTAAGAATTGGAACCATAATGTGTTTTATTCTTGGTTTCGGTTTGTATGGTTCAACATTGATTATCCCGATTTATACACAGTCTATTTTAGGATGGACAGCTACTGATGCCGGTTTATTATTAATTCCAGGGTCTATCACAACGGCAATTATGATGCCTTTTGTTGGAAATATGATTCAGAAAGGTGTACCGCAAGGATATATGGTTGGAGTAGGATTTTTAATTTTCTTCTTCTTTACTTTCATGATGTACAGCCGTATGACACCTGATACTGGAGTTGAACATATGTACTGGCCTTTAATTTTAAGAGGAATTGGTTTAGGATTACTTTTCGTGCCTATTACGACACTTTCCCTTTCAACTTTAAAAGGAAAACAAATTGGTGAAGGAGCAGCATTTACAGGAATGATGCGTCAGTTAGGCGGATCTTTCGGTATTGCTATTATTACCACTTTCATCACACGTTTCAGCCAGTCACACAGAGTGGATTTAATTAATAATTTAGATCCAGCCAAATTTGAAGTACAACAGCGAATTGCAGGAATGCAGCACGCATTCATGGCAAAAGGATATAGCGCAGATGTTGCTTTGAAAAAAGCATATCAGGCTATAGAGTATTCTGTAATGAAACAAAGTACTGTAATGGCTTATATGGATATTTTCCTTTATCTGGGAATCATGTTTTTATGTTGCATACCGATTATTCTCTTTATCAAAAAAGGGAAGAACAAAATTAATGCAGCCGACGCAATGCATTAATAATAATAATTTTATAATACGCAGAAACGCCGAATTCATCATTTAGAATTCGGCGTTTATTTTTTTATAGTCGCAGTGTGCAGTGGCAGTATTCAGTTTATAAACTTTACGAACTTTGCTTAAATCTTTGTGCTCTTCGCAATTAAAAAACTTAGAACCTTAGCATCTTAGTACCTCAGCACCTTAAAAGTTATCTCGTAAAAACTAAATGACTTCCCTTAGAAAGATTAGCGTCAAACTGATATCCTTCGTAATTAAAGCCTTTTAAGTCGTCAATAGTTTCTGCATTCGTATCAATGATATAACGCACCATCATCCCTCTCGCCTTTTTGGCAAAGAAACTAATCATTTTTAATTTTCCGTCTTTATAATCTTTAAAATCAGGAGTAATAACTGGAACTTTCAATGCTTTTACGTCAACAGCAGAAAAATATTCATTACTCGCTAAATTCACGAATAATTCATCCTTTTTCAATTCTTTATTTAAAGCTTTGGTGACAGTGGGTTTCCAAAACTCATGCAAGTTTTTAAACTCACCAACCGGCATTTTAGTTCCCATTTCTAAACGGTACGCCTGCATTAAATCAAGCGGTTTTAAAAGACCATAAAGTCCCGACAAGATTCTTAATTTATCTTGTAAAGCATCTAATTTTTCTAACGGAATCGTATAAGCGTCTAAACCTGTATAAACATCACCGTCAAAAGTATAAACTGCCGGACGTGCATTTTCTGGAGTAAACGGAGTTTTCCAATCCTGGTTGCGTTTCCAGTTTAAATCAGCTAATTTGTCTGAGATAGACATTAATTCTGATAATTCAGAAGGCTTTTTTGTTTTTACAACTTTATGAACCACTCTCGCTTCTTTTAAAAATGAAGGTTCAGTATATTGAGATGTTGGTAATTCTTTTTCGAAATTCAGTGATTTCGCTGGCGATATAACGATTTTCATTTGTGCATTTTTGTATGACTCAAAAATACAAATTGAAATTTTAAAAATTAGAGATTGTAATTGATTTGTTTTATAGTTCTATTTTTTCAGCCACGAATTCACGAATTTCCACAAATTTTTCTCTCACGCAGTTTACAAAGATTTTTTGCCACAGATTAGAAAGATTCTCACAGATTTTTTAATCATTTTAATCCTTTAATCTGTGGCAGAAAAAAATGGTGGAAACTGGTGTAATTCGTGGCAGCCATTTCTATTTTAATAAAAATCTGCACTACAAAATGTGAAATTGTTCAAAAAAGTGAGCTCTAGATTATAATAGGCATTTTCTATGTTGTAAATTTGCATGCATTTTATTTCTATTAAAATTAGAAATGCTTTTTATTCAAAAACTGAATTCGTGGCGATACAAACAAATTATAAAACTGCTTTACAAAACAAAATCTTCGATGTTATTTCGAAAGCTTCTCAGGAATTAAAAGTTGACTCTTATGTGATCGGCGGATTTGTTCGTGATTTACTTTTAAACCGAGGTTCTAAAAAAGACATTGATGTTGTTGCAGTTGGAAGCGGCATCGAATTAGCTCTTAAAGTTTCAGATTTACTTCCGAACAAACCAAAAGTTCAGGTTTTTAAAACTTACGGGACAGCGATGCTTCGTTTTGAAGATACTGATATCGAGTTTGTAGGCGCCCGAAAAGAATCTTATACCCGAGACAGCCGAAATCCGATTGTCGAAAACGGAACTTTACAAGACGATCAAAATCGTCGTGATTTTACGATCAATGCATTGGCTTTATCTTTAAATTCAACTAATTTCGGAGATCTTCTGGATCCGTTTAACGGTTTAACCGATTTAGAAAATAAAACAATCAAAACGCCTTTGGATCCAGATATTACGTATTCTGATGATCCTTTGCGAATGCTTCGTGCCATTCGTTTTGCAACGCAGTTGAATTTTGAAATTGAAGAAAATTCCCTGAATGCCATCACAAAAAATGCTGATCGCATCAAAATAATTTCTGGTGAAAGAATAGTTGATGAATTAAACAAAATTCTTTCTACACCAAAACCTTCAACTGGATTTTTACTTTTATACAAAACCGGACTTTTAGATTTAATCTTACCTGAATTAACGGCGTTGAATCAGGTGGAAGAAATTGAAGGTCATACACATAAAAACAATTTTTATCATACACTTGAAGTTGTTGACAACATCTGCCCGAACACAGACGACGTTTGGCTTCGCTGGTCGGCATTACTGCATGATATTGGAAAAGCACCTACTAAACGTTTTACAAAAAAACAAGGATGGACTTTTCACGGACATGAATTTTTGGGAGGAAAAATGGCAAAGAAAATCTTCGAACGTTTGCACATGCCATTGAACCATAAAATGAAATTCGTTCAAAAAATGGTTATCATGAGTTCACGTCCCATTGTTTTGGCGCAGGATATTGTAACCGATAGTGCAGTTCGTCGTTTGGTTTTTGATGCTGGTGAAGATGTAGAAAACTTAATGACTTTGTGTGAAGCAGATATCACAACCAAAAATCCGTCGAAATTCAAGAAATATCATAAAAACTTCGAAATCGTCCGCAAGAAAATTGTAGAAGTCGAAGAACGCGATCATGTACGTAATTTTCAGCCGCCTATTTCCGGCGAAGAAATTATGGAAATATTCGATTTAAAACCTTCACGAGAAATCGGAATTTTGAAAGAGGCAGTGAAGGAAGCAATTTTAGAAGGTGATATTCCAAATGAATATCAAGCTGCTTATGATTTTGTGATTAAAAGAGCGGCGAAATTAGGCTTAAAAAAAGTTGAGAAATAAGTAGTATTTAATAAAATGAAAAAAGAGAATAAATCGGTAATCCTTTGGTTACTATCAGGTTGTGTTTTATTATTTTTAATGGTCGTAGTTGGCGGTATCACGCGTTTAACCAATTCAGGTTTATCTATGACCGACTGGCATTTAGTAACCGACACCTTCCCGCCGCTTACAGATGCAAAATGGCAGGCTGCATTTGATGAATATAAAAAATTTCCTGAGTACCAAAAAATCAATATTCACAACGATTTTCAGCTTTCAGATTATAAATTTATTTATTTCTGGGAATGGTTTCACCGTTTCATCGGCCGTATTATTGGATTGGTTTTCTTTGTTCCTTTTGTTTACTTTTTAGCAAAAAAGAAATTAGATACTCCAACTATTAAAAAATGTATCGTTCTTTTGGCAATGGGAGCATTCCAAGGATTTTTAGGATGGTTTATGGTTCGCAGCGGATTAATCGATAATCCAGATGTAAGCCACTTTAGACTTTCTCTGCACTTGACATTCGCATTTATAACTTTTGCGTATACACTTTGGGTTGCGCTTGATTTAATTTATCCAGAACGAAATATCAACAAGATTTTACCTTTAAGAAATATTGCCCGTTATGCTTTAGCTGCTTTATTAATTCAAATTATTTACGGCGGATTTGTCGCTGGACTAAATGCCGGATTAATTCACAATCACTGGCCTTTAATGAGCGATGGCGAGTTTATTCACGAATCGGTTTTTATTGAGCAGTCGAGCTTGATTAAAAATTTAATTGAAGGAAAAAGCGGTGTTCAGTTTGTACATAGAACTTTTGCTTATGCAGTTGTTGCTGTTATTCTTTTTCTTTTCTTTAAAAGTAAAAAATATACACTTACAAGAACGCAGTCAAACGGAATCAATACTTTAGTTGTTTTTGTTTTTATTCAATTCTTACTTGGAGTATTTACATTATTATACAGCGTTCCTTTGGCTTTAGGATTAATTCATCAAATTATGGCGTTTTTCCTTTTGAGTGCCATGACGTATACTTTACACCGATTAAGCAAATAAAATAGTATATTAACATAAAAAAGCTGTCTTAAAAGGACAGCTTTTTTATATGCTTCAGAGAAGCAAAATATTTATAGCAAAAGATATAAATGTTTTACAGCATCAAGCTTCGGAGGAGCGGTATGTTTTTTCTACATTCTTAATATATGCCGCTCCTCCGGAGCTTTTTTCATTTGCTTATTGTAATTCTATAAGTATTTCACCCCGCTGGGGCTATTATCGATAAAATGAATTAAAATCTGCTGAATTTTTGTTTGGATTTTATCCCAGCCAACCTTTAAAATCTTGCACTTTCTCACGGCTCACGATTACCTCATCATCTTTGTAACTCGGCAGAATAACTTTTAAACGGGAATTGGTGTAAACCTGAATTTCTTTAATTGCTTTTAATGGAACAATAAATTTTCTGCTTACGCGAAAGAAATCCTTTTTATCTAATTCCTGTTCCAGAATTTCTAAAGTAGAATCGATTAAATAATCACGGTTTTCAAATGTATGAATGTATGTTCCTTTGTTTTCACTAAAAAAACATTCGATTTCTTCTGTGTTTATTACTTTTAAATGCTGCCCGATTTTAACCGTAAAACGCTTTTTATATGTTTTCTCAAACGGATTTGACAACATCTGTCGAATTTGCTCAAAATCTAACTGCATGTTTGAATTTTCTGCCGGAGCTTTGGGAATCCTTGATTTAAATTTTGTGACAGCAGCTTCAAGATCATCTTCATCAATTGGTTTTAAAAGATAATCAATACTGTTTAATTTAAAAGCTTTTAAAGCATACTCATCGTATGCTGTTGTAAATATAATTGCGCTTTTGATATCTATTTTCTCAAAAATTTCAAACGATAAACCATCTGACAGCTGAATATCCAAAAAAATCAAATCCGGATGCTGGTTATTTGAAAACCACTCTACCGATTCTTCAACTGAGTGAAGCATCGTTTCTACTGTAACATCTAACTTTTCAAGTTTTCTTTGCAGCAATCTCGCTGCGGGTTTTTCGTCTTCTATAATTAATGTGATCATTTACTATATTGTAAAATTTGAAAAAATATTAAATCAAAATTACTCCCATTTATTGGTATTTGCAGCTTCTTTTTCCATGTATTTTTGGATTTTTTTCTGCTCCCAGTCTGAACTGAAGAAAATATCACGCCCAAAAACTGATAATCCGTGTGCAGCTAGACCAATTCCCCAGAAAAATGCCGTAGAGTAAGTCTGCCAATCAGTTAAACCGCTTGAGTGAATTCCTTCGGTAAAAAGTTCTTTATTTAAATTGGCAATAATAACAATAATATTTACAAATATATAAACTCTTAAATGCGAGTAAAATCCTCTCAGTCTTTTTACTTTTCTGTAAGCATTATTATAACTTTCATCTGAACTGAACTCCTGTCCATATTGTTCATACATTCTTCTTCTAAAACGTCCCATGTCTTTATCTTTAATTATGTCCACTTATTTTTATTCTCTTTTTCTTTTTCCATGAATTCTTTTATTTTTCTTTCTTCCCAGTCTTTTCCAAGAACCGGAAAAACTTCAAAAACTTTTAATCCATGAAAAACAACTCCAATTCCCCACCACATCAAGGGCCAGAAAAACCATAAATATTTTGGTGAAGTATATAAATTAATAAAAATCAAAATTGCATTTACCAGTACATAAGCAACTAGATTTCCATAAAATCCTTTAATTCTTTCGACTTTCTTTTTGGCTAAAAAGTATTTATCTTCTTCATTAAAATTCATTTCCATAATTACTCCCATTTTTGTGTTTTATTTTTCTTTTCTAATAGACTTTTTAATTTGCGTTCTTCCCATTCTTTTCCAAAAATCTTAAAAGAAACAAAGACGTCAATGGCAGAGCCAATATAAACTGCCGACCAAATAATAACTACTACAGGGTTTAAAAACTGAATAGGAAAGAAATTTAAAGGCAGTTGTGAATACTCTTTCAATAAAAATAAAGTCAGACCAATGATATATAGAAATGTATGTTTGTAGAATGACTTTAGCTTATGAACTTTTTTAACTGCTAAATCCTGAAGTTCTTTTTGTTCATTATTTGTATTAAAATCTGTTTCCATCTTTATTTTCAAATTTTTGATTTTCTTTTTCCAGAATTTCTCTAATTTTTCTTTCTTCCCATTTTTTATTGAAGAAAGGCGGGTAACTAAAAACCTGCAGTCCGTGTAAAATTATTGCTATTCCCCACCCCATCAAAGACCATATATACCACAAATATCCCGGCGAAGTCATATAATTTACCACTATTACAATTGGGTTAACCAAAACATATACTGTTAAATGCTCATAGAATTCTCTTATTTTCTTGACTCTTTTTTGAGCTTGATAATAACGTTCTGCTTCTGTATAATTAGGTTCCATAATTATTTCCAGTTTTTTTGATTGTTTTCTTTTTCCAGAATTTCTCTAATCTTTCTTTCCTCCCAGTCAGAACTGTAACCGAAAACTTTAAAAGCATGCATGGCTACTCCAAATCCCCAGCCCAAAGCTGAAAACCAAAACCATTGAAATCCCGGTGAAAACCTTAAATTAATAAACACTAAAAACGGAATTACACAACAGTATGAAATCACATTTCCGTAAAATCCTTTTAATTCTTCGACTCTTTTTTTAGCTCTGTAATAAGCTTTTGCTTCGTCGTTGTATTCTGCACTTACATCCATGACGGTTATTTGTTTAGTTAAAATTGGAATTTTAACGGAGAAGTTTTTTTCATCCTGCTGAATCATCACTTTCCTATCGGTTATAATTCCGTAACGATTTACAATATTCTGCAGTCCAACACCTTGTCTGTCCTGCAAAACTTCTTTTTTCTGAAGATCATTTTGTATAACCAAATAATCTTTATCAACAAAAATTCGAATATGTAATGGTTTTTGTTCGCTCACTACATTGTGTTTTACAGTATTCTCAAGCAAAAGCTGTAAGGACAACGGCACTACTTTAGCATCAGGATTTATGTTCTCTGTTGGAAGTTCATAAAACAAACTGTTTTCGAAACGCATTTTAAGCAGATTCATATATGTTTTTGCAAACGATAATTCATCTTCTACAGAAACCAGTTCTTTATCTTTCTGCTCCAGAACATATCTGTAAATTTTAGATAAAGATGTTGTAAACCGCTGCGCATTGTCCGGGTTTTCTTCAATCAAAGAGCTTAGAACATTTAAGCTGTTAAAAAGAAAATGCGGGTCGATTTGATTTTTTAAACTTTCGAATTTAGCATTTGCCGTTCCCGCAATAATCTTTTGCTGTATAACTTTATTTTCCTGGTATGCCTTGTAAAAATGCAAGGCATGAAATCCTAACAGAATAATAAAAGCTATAACCGCATTTTCTATATATGTAGAAGCTTCTTCATTAGCCAGAAAACTTAAAATGGATCGTCTTTCAATTACTACATTTGTAAAAACCCGAAGGAGAAAAACAAAGAAAATCGAAACAACAAATGAACTTACAAAACCTATAAAAATTCTTTTATTAGAAAATCTGCTGTCTTTAAAAACCTTATCTAAATACACAAATAGAGAAGCATTAACAATATACAATACAACGCTGTAAAGCATACAGTACAAGAAAAATATGTACAGGTTATTGTTGAAAATTGCCGTTCCAAATGAAGCAAAACGAATCAGAAAGGAGAATAGAAAAACGATTCCGCCTACTAACAACGCCTTAAGTAGATTTGGTTTTAAAGTCATTATTTCTTTTGAATTAAATTATTTACAAGTTTTTTGGATTTCCAAAGCTCTGTCTAATCCCCATTTTGGAGAAAAGGGAGTAGCTGGTTTAAAAGTAGCAAAAAGTTCAATAGATTTATCAACCTGCGCGCATAATGGTTTTGTATCAACACCTGTCCATTTTGCTCCTCCTAACTGATAATCTGCCTCTCCAAAAACCGCTCTTGGATTATTAGGATCAATCGCTTTTGCTTTTGCATAAGCTTCCATCACTTTGCCAGAATATTTCATTCCGTTTGTCATTGGGTCAGCTACAACATATCCTGTATAAATTAAAGCCTGCAATACATACAATTCTGCATTGTTTTGATCTTTAATAAACTCTACATCTAATGCATCCTGTGCTTTTGTTAACAGCAGATCAATTTTAGTTTTGTCTTTTTCAGTAAAAACAGCTGTTGTATTGATTAGGGCAATATAATAATTTGGCAAATAACTGTTTTTTTCTGCAGCAGCAATTCTTTCAAATAATGCCGAAGCTTCTGCATTTTTTCCTTCTTTCCAAAGTCCGAAAGCTTTAGTCATTCCTTGTTCAAACTGTGTTTGAGCTGAACTTATTACTACTACAAATAATGCGATTAAAGTGATGATTTTTTTCATTTTATAAGTTATTTAATGGTTTGTTTATATGGATTAGTTATATATTTAGAATTGAATTTCGATTTTTGAATCTTTACTGACATCAAATTTAGCATCTTTATACGAAGGCGGCCCCATAAATCCTTTTGCATTGTTTGAAGCTGCATATTCTTCAGATGGAATTCCCATTGCATTTCTGTCAAGTTTTCCGTTGATGTTTTCATCATGATAAGTCGAGATGGCATATTCTCCTGCAGGAAGATTGTCAAAAGTTACAACTGCTTTATTATTTACAATTTCAGAATTAAGGCTTTTGTAAGTTGTTTTAAGAAACGTCCCTTCTGAATTATATAATCCTACTTTAACAATTCCTGTATTGTTTTTTAAACCCGAAACAGCAACAGTTAATTTTACATTTTGAGCAGACATTAAGCTGCAGATAAATAAAATGGTTATTGTAATAATTTTGGTCATGATTTCTAATTTTTTAAGGTTCTGAGTTACTAAGGTTCTTAGGTTCTAAGTTTTTTTGTTGATGATTAAAACTCTTTTTTAAGGTTTAAAGGTTCAGAGTTACAAAGTGGCAAAGATTTGATCTTCTTATTACTAAAATTTATGCCTTTGTCACTTTGTTTCTTTGTTCCTTTTAATTTATACTTCAAAAGTATACTGGTTTTTAGTCTTTTAAAATTAAATGCTGCTGAGTTGTTGATTTTGGTTACTGAATTGTTTTTTTAAGCTGCTAAGGTTCTGAGATACTAAGGGACTAAGTTTTTTCCTTAGTACCTTAGTAACTTAGCATCTTAGAACCTTTTTAAAGATTCTTCAACTGATTCTCATTTTTATTCTGGCTGATGGTCCAGAAGAAACCAATAAAGAAGAATCTATCAGCAGTTGGAACAACAGCTTGTCTTTGATAAACACCGCTGGCGTCTGGTACTTTTGCATAATCGTATCCAAAAACATTTTGAGTTCCTAAAACATTCGAAACTGAGAAATAAAGGATTTTTTGTGTGGTTAATAAATACGCCCAGTTAAAACTCAAGTTATTGTATGATTTTGTTTTTCCGTTCATAAATTGTGTCTGGTTTGGATCGTTGTACGGACGTCCTGTGCTGAAACTATTTGTGAATCCGATTTGTGATTTCCAGTCTGTAATAAAATATTTTGTTACAACAGATAAATTATGATTGGCTACAAAACTTGGGGTTGCCATAGTTGGAAAATTCTTGTATTGTCTTTCTGAATCGATGTATGAATATGAAATCCAATATTCTAAATTTTTGTACAAATTACTGTCTCTCCAAAAAATATCTAATCCTTTTGCGTAACCTGAACCGTTGTTATTGAAAACCGAATTGTACTGAATATCTCTTGTATCGTATTGAACCAGATTGCTGTAATCTTTATAATAAGCCTCTGCTCTAAAAGTTTGTCCCGGCTGAGTAAACTGGTAATTTAAAATATAGTGTCTCGCTTTTTCACTTTCAAACTGATGGTATTTTGAATACTTAATATAATCTACAACTGGTGTCTGCGAAAAATCTCCGTAAGCAAATGAAAACTGGCTGCTTTTTGAAACTTTATAAGCTAATGAAGCTCTTGGTGCAATATTATTTTCGTTTAGTAAACTATTATTAGAATATCTAAAACCAACTTTCATTGCCAGTTTTTTAGAGAATAAAATATCTGCTTCTGTATAAGCGGCAAAAATGTTAGAATCGTAACCATTTGAAACATCAATAGAAACATTATCATTAAAATTTTCATTGAATTTTGTAATGAAATAATCTGTACCAAAAGACAGTTTAAAATGATTTGAGATTTTTTTCTGCAATTTCAATTTTAACTGAGCAGCATTTTCATTGCTGTCAACATCATTAATATCATATTTGATTTTGTTTTTGCTGTAACCGTAGCTTATTCCAGATGTTAACTGCCAGCCTGTTCCAAAAGTTCCTTTATAAGATGAGTTTAAGTAAAAGTTATTGTTGTTTAAATCTGTTCTGATTGGGTTTTCGAAATTCACATTTTTCTGGTTCAAATCGAATCTTTCAGAATCAAAAGAGGCATATAATTTGAAAATTCCGTTTGTAAAATTGTATCTGTAAACCGTTTCACCGCCAAGTGACTGATAAGGGCTGTTCCATTTTACATTTTGAGGAATTACTGCCTGATATGGGGCCAAATTGATATAAGCCATATTTACACTCAAAGAACTTTTTTTGAATTTTTGAGTATTTCCTAAACTCAAACCAACAGTCATTAATCCAATATCTGTTTTTTCATGATCTGCCTCATCCTGCGTATTCAAAAGTAAAACACTTGACAAAGCTTCACCATATTCTGCCGAATAACCACCAGTAGAAAATGCTATTCCGCTGAATAAGAAAGGAGAAAAACGGCTTCTGGTTGGTAAATTGTTCGTTGTTGCTCCATAAGGCTGTGCTACACGAATTCCGTCAACAAAAGTCTGCGTTTCGCTCGCTTCACCACCACGTACGAATAAACGTCCGTCTTCGCCAACACTTTGTGTTCCCGGTAAAGTCTGTAAAGCAGCCACTATATTTCCGGCAGAACCGGCAGTTGTAACAATATCCAGCGGTTTTAAAACCGAAACTCTTGCTTTGTCTCCAGATTCTAAAGTTCCGGCTGTAATAACAACTGCGTCCAGAGCATTTATGTTTTCTCTTAATTTAACCGTTTGATCTTTATAATTGGCAACATCAATTTCCTGTTTGAAAGTTTCGAAAAGTAAAAAGCTTACTACTAAAAATTTGTTGCCGGTTTCTGTAGTTTCAAAAGAAAACTCTCCCGTTTCAGAACTTGTAGCTCCGTCGTAAGTTCCGTCTAAATAAATATTTGCACCGGCAACCGGTTTTCCTTTTTGATCTACTACTTTACCTGAAATAATATTTTGAGCAAAAGTAAAAGTGCTAAGTAATAATAAAATAAAAGTAATTCTGGTTTTCATGATATTGGTTTTTGATGAGACAAATGTATTTTAACATTTCCTGTTAAAAAATATATAATAACCCAATTGTAGATTTTTAAGGATGAGTTGTAAATGACTAATTTGTATCTTAGCTAGGAATTCTAAAAAATTACCATTTATGTCAGAAAGCACCAGAATTTCAAATTTATATCAGTCCATTTATAATGGAAATCCTTGGCTGGAAGTAAACCTGGACAATACTTTAAAAAATGTCACGGCAGAACAAGCATACAAAAAAATAAACCCTAATCTTAATACGATTTGGGAAATTGTGAATCATTTGATACAGTGGAGAAGAAACATTTTAGAGCGAATGCAGGGCGAAGTAACCAAAACTCCGGATCATAATTATTTTGTTCCCGTTTTAGATCCCTCTGAAGCTGCTTGGGAACAGTCTCTTCAAACCTTAGCAAAATCACAAGAATCATGGAATGCTTTTTTTGAAGATTTTGATGATGCCGATCTGGCAAAAATATACGTTAATAACGGCCACAGTTATTATGAACATCTGCACGGAATTATTCAGCATGATGTGTATCATTTAGGGCAGATTGTTATTTTAAAGAAACTGCTTTAAAAATTATAATCATCAAAAAGTCTCTTTCAGTTTCATTTTTTAGCAGTAAGTTTTGCAGGATTTGCTCAGGAAACTGAAACAAAATACGATGATAATAGGGCAAAATCCTTAAATGCCGATGAATACAGAATGTAAGGCAATCACAAAAATACAGGATAAGATCGCCAAGACGAAAATGTAATACACAATATGAAAACTGAAAAAGAAAAAATGATCTCTGGCGAATATTATAACGCCTTTGATCCTGAATTGGTAAAAGGACGCCGAAATGCTAAAAATCTCCTTCACAGCCTCAATGTAAAAGAATACAGAGTTACCAAAAAAGCAAAAGAAATTCTAAAGGAACTAATTCCAAATACCGGAGCCGGTTTTTATATCGAACCTCCTTTTCATTGTGATTATGGTTATAATATTTTTTGCGGAGAAAATGTATATTTTAATGTGAACTGTGTGGTTTTAGACTGCGCTCCTGTAAATATTGGATCAAATGTGTTTATTGCGCCAAATGTTCAAATTTACACGGCTTCGCATCCGCTTGACGCTGAATTAAGAAAATCACTGGAAAATGCTTATCCCGTTACAATTGGCGATGACTGCTGGATTGGCGGAAATTCGGTTATCTGCCCCGGAGTTACAATTGGTAAAGGCTGCGTTATTGGAGCCGGATCTGTAGTTACCAAAGATATTCCAGACAATTCGCTGGCAGTTGGAAATCCCGCAAAAGTAATTCGAAAATTAAATCAGGAATCTGAAACAAAAAAATAAATGCTTACCCTTAATAAAGTTCACCATATTGCCATTTTATGTTCTGATTACGAAAAATCTAAATATTTCTATACTCAGATTTTAGGCTTAACGATTATCCGCGAAATCTATCGTGAAGAACGCCTGTCTTATAAATTAGATTTGGCTTTAAACGGCACTTACGTTGTAGAATTATTCTCTTTTCCGAATCCGCCAAAACGTCCTTCACGTCCAGAAGCCGTTGGACTGCGCCATTTAGCATTTGAAGTAATTAATTTAAATGAAACTGTTGCTTTTTTAACCTCAAAAAATATCGAATCAGAACCGATAAGAATTGATGAAACTACAAACAAACGTTTCACTTTTATTGCAGATCCTGATTTACTGCCTATTGAGTTTTATGAGAGATAGGATAGGTGTTAAGGTTTAAAGGTACAGAGGAACAAAGGGACAAAGGTTTCTCATTTATTGCTATAATGTAAGTATGTAGAGTTTGTCATTTCGAAGGAGAAATCCTCTATCAAAATCACTAATATTTGTAGAGTTTCTTACACAGATTTCTCCTTCGTCGAAATGACAAACATGAGAAAAAACTTTGCGTCTAGTACTTTTAAAGCAAAACTTAATTCGAGAGAATTTTCTTGTTTATATCCATTTTAACACACTAAATTGAAGATTTCCTATAAAAAACCGAATTTGATGCTTAATTTTGTAATCCGCATAAAAAAAGTGCGGATTCAAATTTACTTCTGATGAACAAAACGGCGCAAATCAAAAAAAATCATCAATTTATCAAATTCCGAAAATTAGTTATTGTTTCTATTTTAATTGGCTTTCTGTCAGCTTTCCTCGGAATATCACTTAAAAAAATAACCGAATATTACGAAGAAATTTTCTTTCACGAAGTAACGGTTCATCCTATATTTTATATCATTTTTCCGGTTTTTGGGTTATCAATAATTTATTTCCTGAGACAATATCTTTTTAAGAAAAAAGAAAATAAAGGCATCAAAGAAGTTTTTGAAAGTACGGCTTCAAAATCTAAAAACCTTCCTTCTTATAAAATTCCATCTCACTTTATAAATGGATTATTGACTGTTATTTTTGGAGGTTCAACCGGAATTGAAGTTTCAACAGTTGTTGCAACGGCAACGATTGGTTCTGTTGCCCATGAAAAAGAAAATGTTTTCCGCCAGTACAAAACCGAATTAATTTGTGCAGGTGTAGCAGCTGGAGTTACAGCACTTTTCAGCAGCCCAATTGCAGGAGTTTTGTTTGCTTTTGAAGTAATTTCACGAAAAGTGACACGAGCTTTTGTTATCTCTAATTTAATTTCTGTTTCGATTGCTTTTGGTTTGCTTACCATTTTAAAAGAAGAACCTTTATTTGCGGTTTCAATTGTATCCTGGCAGTTAAAAGCAATTCCATATTTTATTCTTCTTGGAATTTTGGCGGGAATGAATTCGGTGTATTTAACTAAATGTGTTTTACTCTTCAAATCTCAATTTGGAAAAATCGATACGCATTATTATAAAATCATTATTGGTTCAGCTGTTTTAAGTGTTTCGCTATTCTTTTTCCCTCAATTATACGGAGAAGGATATCATGCTGTTAAAGGAATTTTTGGAACTTCATCTCAGCTTCCTTTAACCATAACTTTGGCACTGACTTTTATTGCAATATTAATTTTAAAACCTATAGTTACATCCATTACATTGGCTTCAGGTGGCGACGGAGGTGTTTTTGCACCTAGTTTATTCATAGGAGCTTTTTTAGGATTATTACTGGCTTCGGTTTTAAACAGCTTTTTTCATGTAAATGTAATTCCGGTCAATTTTATGATTCTCGGAATGGCAGCCGTTTTAAGCGCCAGCATTCACGCACCTTTTACCGCAATCTTTTTGGTTTGCGGTTTAACAAACGACTATACTTTGTTTTTACCAATTCTTGCCGTTTGTTTAATTTCAAAATATACTGCAAAAACAATTTATCCGTATACAGTATACAGTTACGCTCCAAGCTTGACTAAATAATTTCAGACTAATCATAAAATCTGAAGATTAAGAACATACAGCAAAGTATATTAAAAAGCATAACGAGTAAAATATAATACCACAATAATGCCAACTGAAAAAATAAAAAGAAGCTATCGCAAAACACGTTACATTCTTTACAAAGAAACTTTAATTGATTATAAAGAACACTTTTGGTCATTTTTAGGTTCTTTCGTTGGAATAGGAATTTTAGCTTACGTTCAATCGATGCATTTTTCCGGAAGCGATGCCGTTTATTTAATTGGCTCTTTTGGAGCTTCAAGTGTTTTAGTTTACGGAATTATCCAAAGTCCTTTTTCTCAGCCAAGAAATTTAGTTGGCGGACATGTTTTTTCTGCTCTTGTTGGCGTAACCGTAAATAAATTGGTTCCGGATATTATGTATATCGCAGCACCGCTGGCGGTATCGATCGCCATAATTCTAATGCAGATTACCAAAACACTTCATCCGCCTGGAGGAGCAACGGCTTTAATTGCTGTTATTGGTACCGAAAAAGTAAAAGCTTTAGGTTACATGTATGTGCTTTCGCCTGTTTTTACAGGAGTTATGATTTTACTTTTAACCGCATTGGTTTTTAACAATATGACTTCAAGCAGAAGCTATCCAAGCCACAGCACGTATCACAAACATTATCATAAAATTAGAAAGAGATTGACAGGAAGATAGTTTTGAACTATTGTATGTCACCCTGAGCGAAGTCGAAGGGCTTTCTTACTGGATTAGGGCTTTGACTCCGCTCAGCCTCACAGTTGACAGACTTAATCAGAAAAATGAAAAAATCTTTTCAACAAATCGTAATTCACAATTCGGATTTCGTTTTTTATATTTTACCTTTGACCTCTCAATAAAAACAAAGATTATGGTTTATAAATTTAGAGTAATTCTAGACGCCGAAGAAGATATTTTTAGAGACATTGCAATTCTTGAAGACGATACTCTTGAAGATTTACACAATGCAATCTTCAACGCTTTTGGTTTTGACGGATCTGAAGTGGCTTCATTCTATACTTGTGATGAAACTTGGAATCAGGAAGATGAAATTCCTCTTTTTGATACAGGAGATGTTCCTGGCGAAATAAGAACCATGAACGATTATCCGTTGTCTAGTATTTTAGATAAACAAAATACAAAGATTATCTACGTTTACGATTTCATCAGCATGTGGACTTTCTTAGTAGAATTAGCTGCTGTTGAAGATGAAGCTGTTGGAGCAACTTACCCTGAAACTTTATTTTCTCATGGTGAAATGCCAGACGAAGCTCTTGAAAAAAACTTTGAAGCCGATGATATGCACAACGATATCTACGGAGAATTTGAAGACGACCTAGATGAAGACGATCTAGACATGTTCGAAGGAGATGACAGTTTCGAGGATTATGGATTTGAGGAGAATTGGAATTAGTTTTTTGAGGTTCTAAGGTTCTGAGATGCTAAGGTTCTAAGGTTTTAAATTGAGGGATTTTTCTTATTTTTATATTTAATTTAAAAATAAGAAATGAGCAATTTTAGAACTTTATTGGTTTGGCAGAAATCTATGACCTTGATTACCAAAATTTATTCCTTAACAAACAAATTTCCCAAAGAAGAAGTCTTTGGACTAACTTCACAAATTAGACGCAGTTCGATTTCTATTCCCAGCAATATTGCCGAAGGATATGGAAGAGAAAGTGACAAAGAACTTTTACGGTTTTTAAGTATTTCAATTGGTTCTCTGTTTGAAATGCAAACGCAATTAGAAATAGCAAAAAACATATCTTATCTAAAAGAAGAAGATTTTAACAAATTATACGAGGATAGCCGCGAAGTAGAAAGAATGTTAGTTTCTTTTATAAAAAAAATAAAAGACAGAACTAAACCTTAGTACCTTAGCATCTTAGAACCTCAGCACCTTAAAAATATGATCAACCTATTCAACACCCACATCGACACGCTGGCTATACACCGCGTGGGAAACAAAAGCCGTAATGAGGCTATTTTTTTATCAGAGCAGCCATTTAATTTAAATGATGAGATTGTTCCTTTGATAAAAGAATTCTTTTTTAAGCCTTTTAGAGAGAAAGAAGAAAACTATTATCAGTTTGCACACGAAGTGGACTTGGACTACAACGACATGTTTAAATATGCAACTGAAATTTTTGCTAATCCGGCTAATGTTCATGAGGTTTCTAAAAAAATCACAAAACATTTATACGAGCAGTCAAATCACCCGCACATTAAAAACGGAGAGGTTTATGTTACTTATTTAACAAATCTGAGTATTGATAACAATGTTGTTGATGCAATTGGAATTTTTAAAAGCGAATTACAAGCCGACTTTTTACAGTTTGAAGAAAACGGAAGCAACCTGGAAATGATCTTGCAACAAGGAATTAACCTGAGTAAACTAGACAAAGGTTGTTTAATTTTTAACTACAAAAAAGAAGAAGGCTACAAAATCCTGACTGTAGACAGCAACCGTTATGATGCACGTTACTGGTTAGAGCACTTTTTATCTGTTGATGCTTTTGAAGATGAAAATTTCATCACTAAAAAATATTTAAAATTCTGCCAGAACTTCGCAAAAGACGTTGTTTTGCCAGCCGAAGACAAGAAAGAGGAAGTAATGTTTATGAACCGATCTGTGAATTATTTCGCTAAAAACGATCAGTTTGAAGAGCAGAATTTCTTGAATGAAGTATTAGACAATCCTGAATTAATTCCTGAATTCAAAAACTATAAAGTTGATAAAGGAGAAAAATACAGCATCGAAGATGTAACCTCATTCCCTATTGCAAACGCAGCAGTTTCTGACGCTAGAAAATCAATTAAAAACGTTATTAATCTGGATACGCATATTCAAATTAAAATGGATTTTATTAACCCTGAAAGTGCAGAAAAATTTGTTGAAAAAGGCTGGGATGAAGAAAAACAAATGTATTACTACTTAGTGTATTTCAATAAAGAAGAAAAAAGCTAAGAAGTTTTCATTTTCTATTACTTACTTAAAACAAAAAACGGCAGTTACAAATGTAACTGCCGTTTTTTATTGAAATTGATTTTCTAAAACAATGCGAAAATCGATTTTAAAATATCATCATAAACTTGTTTGTCTCTCTCGCCTGCTCTTGCCAAAACCCTTATTCCGGAATAATTGTTAAAAATAAAACGAGCTAAAGATCTGGCTTCTTGCTTAGACGAAATCTGCCCCAGCTCCTGCCCCTTTTTTACAGCTGTGTAAAAAACTTCTTCCATGATTTTTCGGTTATCTTTTACAATTTTTGCGATATCAGCATCATGCATAGCAAGTTCTACAGCTGAATTTACCATAAAACAACCTTTAGTAATTCGGTCTTCGAGACTTTCTACTACAGCCAGCTTAAAAATTACGCTAAGTGTTTCTTTTATATTTGTTGCTGTTTCGAGTATTTCTTTAATCTTAATATAATTTTCATCATGATATTTTTTTAAAGCTCTGGCAAACAGTTTCTGTTTATCGCCAAAAGTATCGTACAAACTCGAACGGCTTAATCCTAAATGATTTACCAAATCCTGAGCAGAAGTTCCGTTATAACCTTTGTGCCAAAAAATTTCAATTGCTTTATCTAAAACCTGATCTTCATTAAATTCTTTCGCTCTAGCCATGATATTCAAATTAAATTCTTTTACAAAGATATTAAAAATACGGAACAATCGTTCCTGAATAAGTCAAAAAAATTATAATACTGTATTTACAGTAAGTCCCCCGTCAACAACAATTTCTGTTCCTGTAATAAATGATGAATCATCAGAAGCAAGAAAACTAATTGTTTTTGCAACTTCAGAAGCCTGACCAAAACGTTTCAACAAAATCTTTTCTCCCAAAGCTGCTCCTAAACCTTCTACTTCTTCTTTTTCTAAACCTACTTTACCATACAAAGGGGTTTCAATTGGACCAGGAGAAACTGCATTAACTCTGATTTTTCTTGAAGCTAATTCGGCAGCAAATATTCTGTTTAATGATAAAACGGCTGCTTTGCTTGCTCCATATACACTTGAACCCGGCATTCCTAATTGAGCATTTACAGAAGTGTTAAAAATAATAGAACCTCCGTCATTTAAAATTGGCAGTACTTTTTGAACTGTAAAATAAACTCCTTTTACATTAACATTCATTATACTGTCATAATGTTCTTCTGAAGCTGAGTCTACCGGAGCAAAAGCAGCAATTCCTGCATTCAGGAATAAAATATCAACTTTCCCAAATTTTGCTTTTACTTCTTCTACTAAATTATCAATTGATTTTAAATCAGATTGGTCTGCCACAATTCCGGTAACATTTAATTCTGTTTCTGCTTTTGCCAAAGCTTCTTTGTTTCTTCCTGTTACAATTACTTTTGCACCTTTTGATGCTAATTCGGCAGCAGCTGCGTACCCAATTCCACTATTTCCACCTGTTACGATTGCTACTTTGTTTTCTAAATTTTTCATTTTATTTGTTATTTAAGTTATTGATTATTCAATTATTATGGTACAAAGATACAATAACGGAACGATCGTTCCGTTATTGTTATTGTTAATTTTTAGTTAAAATAATTACGAGGTTAGAAAAACGCCTATTTACAAGGGCTTATGTCTATGAAACTATAAGCGAAAGAAATTGTAAAATGCCGTTGATTCTTAATTTATGCTTAATTTTGTATTTCAAAAAAAATTATCAGATGGATCGACACGTACCTAAAGAAAGTCCTTTCGAAACGATAATCTCATTTCATAAACTAATTGAATCTTTTGAAGAAATTGCTTTATCTGATGTTGATTACCGATCTAACTATGCCAAAGCCATTTTAAAAGAAATTGATGCTTTTCCGGAATTTAGAACCGGAATTCGTGATCTTAATTCTATTCGAAACAATGAAGCTTTAATTAAAAATATAGCTGCTGATTTATTTCCAACGGCTCTGACTCACAACGAAATAAAAGCAATTACAATTCCGTTTCAAAACATCTCGTTTAATTATACAGAACGTTTCAAAAAAATTCTGCGTAATGCCGGAGATGAATTTTATATGGAAATTCGTGATTTTGATGATCATCAATTTTATGTAAACAACTGTTGTTTGATTTTGGCATATCATTACAATCAAAATGTAGATTTCAGTAAACCTTTTTTCTATGATATTCCAGATGAAGAAGGTGTAGAAAGACATTATAGAATCATGTACAATGCTGATTTCATGGAAATTATTCCTACCGAAAAATCAGTAGAACTTTCACAAAATGATATCGATCAATTGATAGACAACTACAATGATATTGATTTATGGAAATCTAAATTTCCTCCGGGAAGCTGGATTTTAAAAGGTTTTGGAATTGTTTCTTTATTTGATGCTACTACAGAAAGTGCTATTTCTACATTAAAAAGTAATTTATTAAAACCAGACAATACGAGAGTAACTTCTACAGATATTGTAGAAAATATCTTTAGATCTATTTTTAAAATTCCAAGTTTAAAAGTGGGTTTTATAATTTACAATCCTGAGGAAGAAAAGTTTATCAGACCAATGAAGTTTGATAATCATATGGAAAGTTATCTTTTAAAATCAGATCAGGAAATGGATTGCAAAAATGCTTTTTTTGGCTGTTCATTCGAGAATCTTCTGGATAATAAAGAACCTTTTGTAATTTCGAACGTTAAAAAATTTATTGAAGAATCCAGTAATAAAAAACTTGGCGAGCATTTGCTTAAACAAGGTATTCAAAGCTGTGTTTTTGCTCCGGTAATTAAAGACGATCATTTATTAGGAATTGTCGAATTGGTTTCTGAAAACCCTAGAGATTTAAACAGTGTAAATGCAATAAAATTAGATTTGGTTTTACCGTATTTAACTGATACCATCGATCGTTACAATACTGACATGCAGCATCAGATTGAAGCGATTATTCAGCGTGAGTACACAACAATTCACCCAAGTGTATATTGGAAATTTAGAAAAGAATCGCAAAATTACTTTCAAAATATAAGCCATACTAAAGATTACATTTTTAAGGAAATCGTATTTAAAAATGTATTCCCGTTATATGGTCAAATAGATATTAAAGGTTCTTCTGAACATAGAAACGAAACGGTTAAAATTGATTTAAAAAATCAATTGACTGCCTTGCTGGAAATTTTCGACAATCAGGACCCAAATTCTAATCTGGTACTTTTAGAACAAAGAAAATTTGAATTAGAATCGCTTAGAAGTGAATTAGATTTTCCGCTGAAAGCAGATATGGAACAACATATTCAGCGTTATATCGAAGAAGAAATTCACCCGATCCTGAAAAACACAAAAAGCAATGCTAAAAACGAAAAGTTAGAAGAATTGTATTTTGAAAGTCTGGATGAAAAAACAGGAATGTTCTATCAGGAAAGAAAGAAATTTGATAATGCAATGTCGATTATCAATAAAAAACTGGCTTCGGTTTTAGATAAAAAACAAGTTGAAGCACAGCAGATTTATCCGCATTATTACGAGCGTTTTAAAACTGATGGTGTTGAACATAATTTATACATTGGGGCATCGATTTCGCCAACAAAACCCTTTGATATTATGTACCTGCATAATCTGCGTTTATGGCAGCTGCAGACTTTATGCGAAATGGAATTAGAACATCATCAGCTTAAAGAATCGCTTCCGTATGAATTGGATGTTACGTCGCTTATTTTGGTTTTTAGTTCCGCGCTTTCTATTCGTTTTAGAATGGATGAAAAACGTTTTGATGTTGACGGAACCTATAATGCCAGATATGAAGTTGTAAAAAAACGTATCGATAAATCGCATATTAAAGGAACTAACGAACGTATTACTGAAAAAGAGAAAATTACAATTGTTTATTCTCAAAATAGTGAAGAAGCTGAATATTTAAAATACATTAAATATTTACAGCACAAAAAAATTCTTGAACCTTCAATAGAACAATTTGAAGTTGAAGATCTTCAGGGAGTTTCTGGTTTAAAAGCAATTCGCGTAAAGGTGATTAACAACACCAATGCTGCAAAAATGAAAAAAATTACCTATCAGGATTTATTAGATGAGCTCAACTAAATAGCTGGTCTTTTTTCCATTTAAACACATAGAAACATACCAGTTTCTATATAATATTTTAAAAAAGCTTTGTCAAGCTTTAAACTTCGACAAAGCTTTCTGTATTTTGAGTTACATATAAGAGACTAATTTGAAAAACTAAATTGATTTAAAAGCAATTACAAATGAAATCACAGTTATAATTAATCCGAACATGAAAAAGTTGTAAGCAATTCTCAAAAGATTATATTTTCGCTGTAAAACCAATCCAAGGTAATACAAATCTTTAATCATGGTCGAATAAAGATAATCTCGGTCTTTCATCATTTCATTCATTGCCCAATCGTAATCTTCAAGAGGCATTTTATAGAAATTTCCAAAAAACATTAAATTGACTTTTCTGGCTTCAACATCACCTCGTGTAAAAAATCCCGAAGTTACTTTTGGCCTTGTAGAAAGAATTGCAAAAATAATTGTGATAACACTCGACATCAGCATAATAAATGTCGGCACCACCAAATGGGCGTTTTTTGGACTGTCAAGTTTTGGAATAATTGTAGAAAGTGCGATCGAAATAATAATTGCATTTACAGACAATAAAATATTCGCTTTACTATCGGCAATACCGCTTAAACGAGTATGGTTTCCAAGCGTAACACGAAACAAAGTATCAATACCGCGCTCTGGTTTTTCTTTGTCTTTCTTTTTATTGTCTTCTTCAATTGCAGCGGCAGCTTTTAATTCTTGTTTGTTTATTTTTTTCTGAATCAAAAGCAGGTTTTTTTCTTTTAAAGGCTGCCATTTTCTTAAAGCATAATCCGTATAGAACCTGTGTTTATTTAATAAAAAATTCAGATTTTCTTTTGTCCACTCTGCATTTGTAAAACTAACTATTCCTGTGTTTTTTAATTCTAAACGCAGTAATTCGCAGGTTGTCGTATACTCAGTTCCCATTAAATGGGCATAATCTGCATCTTTTATAATTTTTTCTAAATGCGTTTTAGGTTCATATTCTTTTGCCGTAGCCAGAATTAAGCTGGAAACAAGTTCTATAAACTTATCTGATTTTCCTTTTTCTTTTAAAAAATCAGATGCAATTTTTACACTCTTGCTTTCATGGTTTTCATAACCTTCAACATATCCTGTGTCATGAAACCAAGCTGCCACTAAAAGTGCCTCTTTATCATCATGTTCAACATCTTCTTTTTTACATAACTCTTTTACCGCAGTAACAACTGTGAAAGTATGGTTAAAATTATGATAAGAATATAAATTAGAAAGTTTATCTTTGAGTAAATTACTGACGAAATCTTCGGATTGTTCTATTAGATTCATAAAAGAATATTTTTACACCACTAAATTATGAAATTGTTTTTGGATAATCATTTTATTGCTAAGATTAAAAACTTTTCATTAGCAATTATAACACTGCTTTTCATTTATTCCTGTGCAACGCGCAAAGCGCAATATGGAAAAAATGTGAGTGCTAACGAAACTGAAAACGCAACAGATACTATAAAAATTGCCCATACTTTTTATCTTGTTGGAGATGCCGGAAATGCTGACGAAGAACAGGCGCAGCAAACATTAGAATTATTGCATGACAGGCTTAAAAAAGCCAGTAAAAAATCGACTCTGCTTTTTTTAGGCGATAATATTTATCCAAAAGGTTTTCCGGCTGATAAAAATGCTGAAGATAAAGAACTTGCAGAAACCAAACTCAAAAATCAGTTAAAACTGGCTAAAGGATATAAAGGCAAAACCATTTTTATTCCCGGAAATCATGATTGGTACAGCGGTATTAAGGGGCTCGAAAGTCAGGCCGATTTTGTGACAAAAAAACTAGATGATAAAAAAGCATTTCTGCCAAGAAAATCCTGTGCCATTGAAGATGTCAAAATTGATAGCATTACAACGTTAGTAACCATTGACAGTGAATGGTTTCTGGAAGATTGGGATAATCACCCCACTATCAACGACAATTGCGAGATAAAAACCAGAGAAGCTTTTTTTGAGGAGCTTGAAAATATCTTAAATAAAAATCAGGAAAAAACAGTTGTTCTTGCCATTCATCATCCTTTGCTGAGCAACGGAACGCATGGAGGACAATTCTCGTTAGAGAAGCAGTTATTTCCGTTAGAGAAAAAAATTCCGTTTCCGGTAATTGGTTCTTTCATCAATTTGCTGAGAAAAACTTCTGGAGTAAGTCCGCAGGATATTCAAAACAAACAATATACTATTTATGCCAAGCGAATTAAAACGCTTTTGCAGAAACAGAAAAATGTAATTGTAGTTTCGGGTCACGATCACAATTTACAATATATCAGTAAAGAAAATATTCAGCAGATTATCAGCGGAGCCGGTTCAAAATCTGAAGCTGCGAGAGCAATCAACGAAAATGATTTTTCATACGGAGGCAATGGTTATGCAGCCTTAACTTTGTATAAAAGCGGCGATGCTAAAGTTTCTTTTTATGGAAATGAAAATAATAAAGAGAAACTGCTTTTTGAAAAAGAAATTATAAAAGCTAAAGAAATCAATTGGGCTTCGGATATTCCGAATAAGTTTCCTTCAAGAATTACAACTTCTATCTATTCAGCCAAAATGACCGATAAAAGTTTATTTCATAAATTCCTGTTCGGACAGCATTACAGAAAATACTACAGTATGCCAATTGATGTAAAAGTAGCAACTGTAGATACTTTAAAAGGCGGATTGAAACCTATTCGCGAAGGCGGCGGGCATCAATCTGTTTCTTTAAGAATGTCTGATCCAAAAGGACGTGAATACGTATTGCGAGGCATGAAAAAAAGTGCAACGGTATTTTTACAATCTGTGGCTTTTAAAGACCAATATGTAGTAAATGATTTTGAAGATACTTATACAGAAAGTTTCCTGTTTGATTTTTATACAACTTCGCACCCGTATGCTCCGTTTGTAATTGGCAGTATGTCTGATAAGATTGGCGTTTTGCATACTAATCCAATTTTATATTATGTACCAAAACAAAATGGTCTAGGAGAATTTAATGCCGGATTTGGAGACCAGCTTTATATGGTAGAAGAAAGACCGGCCGATAACCATTTAGACGGCAAAAACTTTGGAAATCCAAGTAATATAATTGGTACTGATGATATGATGCTGAATTTACACAAAGATGAAAAATACAGCGTTGATGAAAAGGAATATATAAAAGCCCGTTTGTTTGATATATTAATTGGCGACTGGGACAGACACAGCGACCAATGGCGCTGGGCAGAATTTAAAAAAGACGGTAAAGTTATTTACAGACCAATTCCGCGTGACAGAGATCAGGCTTTTGTAAAGTATGATGGTGCTTTACTTTCTATTTTAATGAATATTCCGGCACTTCGCCATATGAGAAGTTTTAAAGACCGAATTGGCAATGTGAAATGGCTGAGCAGAGAACCGTATCCAATGGATTTGGCTTTTTTAAGAACATCAGGCGAAAAAGAATGGGTTGAACAGGCTAAATTTATTCAGGAAAATTTATCTGACAGCGACATCGAAAATGCTTTTAAAAATATGCCTAAAGAAGTACAGGATGAAACGGTTGCTGAAATTATCCGAAAACTAAAAAACAGGAAAAAAGATCTTCAAAAATATGCTGTTAAATATTCTGATGTTTTAAGTAAAACAGTTATGATTGCCGGAACTGATAAAAAAGATAAATTTGTTTTGAACCATAATGCTAAAAAAAGCATTGAAGTTCAGGTTTACAGAGTTAAAAAAGACGGCGATGAATTGCAATACTCAAAAACACTTACTGATGCTAAGACCAAAAACTTATGGATTTATGGTTTAGATGATAATGATGTTTTTGAAGTAAAAGGCGATCAAAAATCAAAAATTAAAGTTCGTTTAATAGGTGGTCAGAATAATGACACTTACAATATTGAAAACGGAAGAAAGGTTATTGTTTACGATTTTAAATCAAAAGAAAACACTTATAACCTAGATTCTAAAACGCAGACGCAGCTGACAGACGATTATGATGTTAACTTGTATAATTATGAAAAACCGAAATATAACGTAATTTCAGGTCTTCCAAATATTGGATTTAATCCTGATGATGGCGTGAAATTGGGTATTAATTTAAATTATACGGTGAATAATTTCAAGCAGAACCCGTATACGCAAAGACATGTTTTAAATGCCTTTTATTATTTTGCAACTGGTGGTTTAGAATTTAATTATGCCGCACATTTCCCTGGTTTGTTAGGAAAATGGGTTATTGATGTTGAATCACTTTATACTACGCCAAATTTTGCAATGAACTATTTTGGATACGGAAATGAATCTCAATATGATGATGACCTAAGCATGGACTACAACCGTGTTCGTATTCGTAAATTTAATGCTTCTGGAGCCATTAGACACGTTGGAAGATACGGAAGTGAATTTAGCATTCAGCCTATTTTCCAGAGAATGACAGTTGAGGAAACGAGTAATAGATTTATTGACACTCCAAATATTGTAAATCCGGATGTTTTCAGCAGTCAGAATTACGGAAGCTTGAAAGTAAAATATCTTTTTAAAAATTCTGATTTTGCTGCCAAACCAACTCTTGGAATGTATTTTATGATTGCCGGAACTTGGACAACTAATTTAGAGGAAACCAAGAAAAATTTCCCAACGCTGGAAAGTGTTTTAGGTTTTACTCACCGAATTGACAAAAACGGCAAACTGGTTTTAGCAACTTATCTAAAAGGAAAAGCTATTTTAAATAATAACTACGAATTCTACCAAGGTGCTTCACTTGGAGGAGATACTGATTTACGTGGTTTTAGAAATGAACGTTTTTTAGGAAATTCATATTTTTCTCAAAGTTCTGATTTGCGTTTAAGCATAGGCAGAATTAGAAAAACAATTGCTCCGTTTACTTACGGAATTCTAGGCGGTTTTGATTATGGAAGAGTTTGGCTTGACGGCGAAAATTCAAGAAAATGGCATCAGGATTACGGAGGCGGACTTTGGTTAAATGCCATTAATGTTTTAACTGCCAGAATCTCGTACTTTAAATCTCCTGATGAAATTGGACGGGTTATTTTTGGAGCAGCGTACAGCTTTTAAAAAGCTGCTAAGGTTCTAAGATACTAAGATGCTAAGCCGCAATTTCACGATTTTATTTAAATATAATTCGTGAATTCGCGGCTAACTTTTTTATTAACATCTTAGAAACTTAGTGACTTAGAAGCTTAAACTCATAAATATTCCCTCCTATTTTATCAGCTTTTTCATCTGCGATTAAAAGGGTGTTGTTGTCTTTAAAAACGATGGCTTCTTTTTGAGAAAAATGATTTAGATTTAATTCTGTTTGAGTTCCTTTATGAAATAAATCTCCTTTAAAACCTTTAAATAAAAGGACTTTATCATGGCTTAACAAAGCTACTTTTTTTCCGTCAGGACTTATTGATGCACTGGTCAAAACACAATGATTGTAATTATTGCAGGTTTTAAACTCTCCTATTTTTACTGCTTTTTGAGTTCCGGCTGCATTTTTGATTTTGTAGATAAAAGCTGTTCCGTCAAAACCTTTGCTTCTGTTTTTTGTAAAAAGGTAGAAATAACCTCCATGCTCAAAAAAACCTTCAACATCATAAAACATTTCTTTTTTCTTTGGCGGAAATTCAGTTTGTTCAGGATAAGAGAATGAGATTTTATATTCGGCGGAAGCCACATCTTTACTTAACTGATTTTTGGCAACTTTGTAAATACACAAATCTCTGCGTTTGTTATCATTGTTTCCAAAATCCCCAATATAAATATTTCCGGCTTTATCTTTTGTAATATCTTCCCAATCAACATTTGAAGCGTTTGATATTGTAATCGTTTTTTCTAATTTCCCTTTAGAATTGATGGCATAAAGAGCATTTTTATTGCCGCTGTCTTCAAGGGTATAAATTATATTGGTTTCGGGAAAATAAGTAATTCCCGAAACTTCTTTTAATTTCTTCGGTAGCGAATAAAGCGTTTTCAAATCGTTGCCTGATTGCTGCTGACAAGCCAATAAAACTATAGAAACAGCTATTAAAAAAGTTTTTTTCATAAGATTGTTTTTTTTTATTCAGCCACAGATTTCAGAGATTATAATGATTAAAGAATTGCAAAAAATCATTTTAATCTGTGAATCCCGATAACTATCGGGAGTAGCTAAAACTTTAAACTAAGTTAGTGTTTTTAAAATTACGGGTAATAAATTCAAAAGCGGCGTGCATGATATGTCCCATTGATTTGGCATTTTTAAATTTCATATCGTTGGTATATCGGTACAATTCCATTTTTAACTGATCTAAATGTTCTTGTGTCGAAATGGTATCGTGGCACATTATGTTCAGTAATTTTTTTATTCTGGTCTCGGCTGAATGAATACGTTTTGCGAGAATCGCTCTTTCTTCATCTTTGTACTGAATAATTGAACGTTCTTCTAATTTCTCTTTAATCAGTTTAATCATTGGATAATTTTCCTTGAAAAACTGCGGACGATAAACTTTAAAATTGCCTTCGTAACACTGCTGGTCAAAATCAATTGGACGTATTTTATAAACTACCTGATCAAAATCGTGAATTGGGACAATTACATAATTGTACGCTCTCATATCGCCCAAGAGCCTAATCATACAGCGTTCGTTGAATTTTACAAACTCTTTCGCTATTTGTGCTTTTTCCATTTCGGTACATTTGTCCAGCAAAGTATCCATAAAAACATCGCCCGGAATCCCAATAATGTGTTCCTCGATTAAAGTATCGTTATAAACCAAAAAGTTGATTTTGTCCGGCGAAAGTATATCTTCTAACTCTAATCCGTAAATTCTCGAAGCATCAGCCTTTTTTATGTAGAAATGAACGTAATTGTCATTTAGAATATTTCTTACTTTAATTCGAAATGGTTTTGAATTTCCAAAAGTGCAATAGTCAATGGCATCAACATTTAGATACTGAATAATCTCATTGTTTCCATCAGAATGTAAAAGAGAATAGATTTTTTTGAGATTTAGATCGATTTCATTTCTTTCAAATTCACTGTAATAAACCCGAATCCATAGAGTATCGGTTTCATTTTTATCATAAACATTAATCGAACCGGAAAACCGCAGTAAGTCATCATAAAACACAGAAACTTTCGAAATACGCTCGAATCTGTCTAAATAACTTAAAAGTGGCTGTGTTAAAGGAAAAGACGGTTTTTTTAACACCATTAAAGGTTCGCTCATTTTGAATATCTTTATTACAAATTTACATCAATAAGATTATAAAAATAAATTTGGCGTAACAATATGTAAGTTGATTCGTCTTACTTAAAACTAAAACCGAAATAAATTTGGAAACCATCCTTACTATTCAGAATCTCAGTAAAAGATACGGGCGAATTCAGGCTCTTAAAAATGTATCTTTTAGCATACAAAAAGGCCATGTCTACGGAATTCTAGGCCCTAACGGAAGCGGAAAATCAACTACTCTTGGAATTGTTTTAAATGTTGTAAACAAAACTTCGGGCGATTATAAGTGGTTTGACGGAAATACTGAAACGCATGAAGCTTTAAAAAAAGTTGGTGCTATTATCGAGCGTCCAAATTTTTATCCATACATGACGGCCGAAGAAAACCTTAAACTGGTTTGCAAAATTAAAAGTATTGATTATTCTAAAATTAAAGAAAAGCTTGATCTTGTTGGTTTAACCGAAAGAAAAGATTCAAAATTCAGCACTTTTTCTTTAGGTATGAAACAGCGTCTGGCTATTGCGTCTGCACTTTTAAATGATCCTGAAATTTTAATTCTCGATGAGCCAACAAACGGTTTAGATCCGCAGGGAATTCATCAGATTAGAGATATTATTAAAGAAATTGCTTCGCAGGGAACTACCATTTTACTGGCTTCGCACTTATTAGACGAAGTAGAAAAAGTATGTTCGCACGTTATTGTTTTGCGAAAAGGCGAAGTTTTATATTCTGGTTCTGTAGATGGAATGTCTGCTAATGAAGGTTTCTTTGAAATTTCTTCAAATGATAACGCTGCATTGAAATCTGTTTTAGAAGGGCATCAGGCAGTAGCACAAATTAAAGATGAAGACGGAAAGGTTCTGGTGTATTTAAAATCTGACTTATCAGCTTCAGAATTGAATCAGTTTTTATTCTCAAAAAACATTGTTTTAAGTCATTTGATAAAACGTAAAAATAGTCTGGAAGCACAGTTTTTAGAATTAACCAAAAATACCAATCCAAAAATCTAACTAAGCCATGAACAGACTTATCTCTATAGAATTGCAAAAAATCTGGATGAACAAAGCCAGCCGCATCTTAACATTAACGTATTTTATCCTGCTTTCTTTTATCGCTTTAATTGCCTCAATTAAATTTGATATTGGTCCATTCAAATTTCATTTGGCCGAAATGGGAATCTTTAATTTTCCTTTTATATGGCATTTTAATACTTATGTAGCAGCTATCTTAAAATTGTTTCTTGCTATTGTAATTGTTTCTATGATGGCTAACGAATACAGCTATGGAACATTAAAACAAAACCTGATTGATGGTTTAAGTAAAAAAGAATTTATACTCTCAAAATTCCTTACAGTTGTTTTATTTGCATTTATCTCAACTGTTTTCATTTTTGTTATGAGTTTAATATTGGGATTGATTTTCTCTTCATACACTGAAATTGGTATTATTTTTAGCGATTTAGGTTATCTTCTTGCCTTTTTTGTAAAATTAACCGGATTCTTTTCTTTCTGCTTATTCCTTGGGATTTTAGTAAAACGCTCTGCTTTTGCATTAGGTTTTCTTTTAGTGTGGAATATAATCGAAACCATAATTAGAGGTTTCTTAGCTTTTAAGGTTTTTCCGGGAAGTGATATCGACAAAAAAATTACTCAGTTTCTTCCTTTAGAATCTATGTCAAATTTAATTGTTAATCCAGGTCCAAGATTATCTCTATTAAAAAATATTGGATCTCAAATGGGAATTGATACTGATATCGATTATAGTGTAAGCTATTTTGCAATTCTAATTGTATTAGTCTGGACATTTTTATTCATATACTTTTCTTACAAACTATTAAAAAATCGAGATTTATAGTATATTTGCTATACTATGAATTATGCAAGAAGTTTTTTTATTATTCTATTTTTATGCATTTCATCTTTAACGATGAATGCTCAAGTTATAACTATTGATGATACAAAAACACCACAGCAGCTCATTGAAGATGTTTTAGTTAACAGCTCGTGTGCTGCTGCCTCGAATTCCACCGGAAAAGGCGATACTTTTAGACCCGGAAAACAAAGCTTTGCTTATTTCAACAGAAACGGAACGAGTTTTCCTTTTGAAGAAGGAATAATTTTAGCAACGTCAACAGCTCAAAATGCGAGCGGTCACTTTGTCAGCAATCCAAATGATGGTGCTGATGACAGTGTTTTATGGGGTCGCGATACCGATTTGGATCAAACATTAGGTATAAATTCGATAAACACAACAGTTCTCGAATTTGACTTTATTGCAAATACAAATTCTTTGAGTTTTAATTATATTTTCGCTTCAAATGAATATCAATATAATTTTCCCTGTACCTATTCTGATGGATTTGCTTTTTTAATCAAAGAAGAAGGAACAGCTGATCCTTATAAAAATTTAGCCGTAATACCCAATACAAATATTCCTGTTTCTTCTGTAAATATTCACCCGAAAATTGAACCGGGAGTAAGTGTGGGAGGCATTAGTTATCAAGGCTGCGCAGCTTCAAACGAAAGTTACTTTAACGGTCTAAATACAAATACAAGTCCAATAAATTTTGCAGGACAAACCGTTGTAATGACTGCTTACAGTACAGTAACTGCAGGAAAAAAATACCATGTAAAACTCGTAATTGGAGATGCTGATGTTAGATATCAGACTTCGGCAATTTTCCTTGAAGCTGGAAGTTTTGCTTCAAAAATTGCTCTTGGAGAAGATCGTACAATTACAAATAATAATCCGGCATGTTTTGGAGAAAAAATTACTTTAGACAGTAAACTATCATCTGCTGATTATACTTTTAAATGGTATAAAAAAGAAAACCCTGCTGTTAATCTAAGTTCAGCTTCAACTTATGATGTTACAGCCACAGGAAATTATGTCGTTGAAGCCACCGCAATAGGGACAACTTGTGTATTATCAGGAGAAATAAAAATTGATTATGCTCCTGAAATCCTTTCAACAAATACTACACTTTTACAGTGTGATGATAATACAGATGGGATTTCGATTTTCAACTTAAGCAAAGCCAATAATATTGTAAAAAACAATGTTACCAGCATTACTAATGAAGGATATTATGTAACATTAGCCGATGCTCAGACAAAAAACAACAAAATAACAACGCCGAATAATTATACCAATACGGCAAACAATCAAGCTGTATATGCTCGTTTAGAAAATCAATTTGAATGTTTTAAAATTGCCGAAGTAACATTACAAATCGCTGCAACATCAATTGCTGATCCTGCTCCTATAAGTACTTGTGATGGAGATGAGACCCAGGATGGACTGTATCAGTTTGATCTTAATGCTGAAGTTACTCCGAAAATCACGACAGGACTTCCGAGTGGTTTAACTGTAAATTATTATTTGACTGCCAATGATGCTTTAACAGAAACAAACCCGCAATTAAATATCTTTAAAAACACAACTCCTTATAATCAAACTATTTACGCCCGAGTTGTAAATGGCCCGGATTGTTATGATGTTGTACCTGTTCCTCTTGTGGTAAATACTTTTGATCCGCCAAATTTTGAAAATGAATCTAAGTTTTTATGCAAAAATGATCAAATCACTTTAACCGTTGCAGCTGGATTCAGCAGTTATTTGTGGAGTAATGGAGAAACTTCAAATTCAACAATAATTACTACTCCCGGCGATTACTCCGTAACAGTAAAAGATGCAAACGGCTGTGAAAAAACTAAAAAATTTAAAGTCATATTATCAGAACCTGCTACAATAACAAATGCTGCTGTTAAAGATTTTTCCGGAAATGACAATTCTGTTTTAATAGAATATACCGGAACCGGAAACTACGAATTCTCTTTAGACGGATTAACTTTTCAAGATAATCCTTTGTTTAGAGCTGTTGCAACAGGAACTTATAATGCAATTGCAAGAGATAAAAATGGCTGCGGATTATCAAATTCATTTTTGTTATATGTTTTAGATTATCCTAGATTTTTTACTCCAAACGGAGACGGTTATAATGACTTATGGGTTATCGAAGATTCTAATGTACTGCCTAATTACACAATTCATATTTTTGACCGCTATGGAAAATTCTTAAAAGAGATGAATCAAAACAGTCCAGGCTGGAATGGGTTATTTAATGGACAGCAGCTTCCGTCTGATGATTATTGGTTTACTTTGACCTTTGCAGACGGCAGAAATGTAAAAGGACATTTTAGCTTGAAAAGATAATGTATTTAAATTTCAATACCTGAAATTCTAAAGTCCGAACCATACCATAAAAAAGAATCCCAAACTCCTAATGGAATTTGGGATTTTTTATATTGAAAGTTAAAACTAATTAGATTTTATATCTTTTTCTATCAGTTTCACTTAAGTAAATCTTTCTTAAACGAAGAGATTTTGGAGTAACTTCAACATACTCATCTTTTTGAATGTACTCTAAAGCTTCTTCTAAAGAGAATTTGATAGCTGGAATAATTCTAGCTTTATCATCTGCTCCAGAAGAACGTACGTTAGATAGTTTTTTCGTTTTAGTAACGTTAACCGTCATATCGTCACTACGAGTGTTTTCTCCGATTACCTGACCTTCATAGATATCCTCGTTAGGATCAACGAAGAATTTACCACGATCTTGTAATTTATCGATAGAGTAAGGAATTGCTTTTCCGTTTTCCATAGAGATTAATGAACCGTTGTTACGTCCAGGAATTTCTCCTTTGTATGGTTCGTACCCAATGAAACGGTGTGCCATAATAGCCTCACCAGCAGTTGCAGTAAGCAATTGATTTCTTAAACCGATAATTCCACGAGATGGAATGTTAAATTTAATGATCATACGCTCACCTTTACCTTCCATAGAAAGCATTTCACCTTTACGGATTGTTACAAATTCAACTGCTCTACCTGAAAGATTTTCTGGTAAATCGATAGTTAATTCCTCAATTGGCTCACATTTCACACCATCAACTTCTTTGATGATAACTTGCGGCTGACCAATTTGAAGCTCATACCCTTCTCTTCTCATTGTTTCGATAAGAACAGATAAGTGAAGTACACCACGACCAAAAACCATGAATTTATCAGCAGAATCAGTTTCTCCAACTTTCATCGCTAAGTTTTTCTCAAGCTCTTTTGTTAATCTTTCACGGATATGTCTAGAAGTAACAAATTTACCTTCTTTACCAAAGAAAGGAGAATCGTTAATTGTAAACAACATACTCATTGTTGGCTCGTCGATAGCAATTGTTTGTAAAGCTTCCGGGTTTTCAAAATCTGCGATAGTATCACCAATTTCGAAACCTTCAATACCTACAACAGCACAAATATCTCCAGCAACAACTTCTTCAACTTTTCTACGGCCTAAACCTTCGAAAGTGTGTAATTCTTTAATTCTTGATTTGATAACTTTACCATCTCTTTTTACTAAAGAAATTGGCATTCCTTCTTTTAAAGTACCTCTTTCAAGACGTCCGATAGCGATACGACCTGTAAATGAAGAGAAGTCTAAAGATGTAATCAACATTTGTGGAGTACCTTCAGAAACTTTAGGAGCAGGAACATTAGCAATAACCATGTCTAATAAAGGCTCTATGTTTTCTGTTTGGTTTTTCCAGTCATCAGACATCCAGTTGTTTTTAGCAGAACCGTAAACAGCTGGGAAATCTAACTGCTCTTCTGTAGCACCTAATTCAAACATTAAGTCAAAAACTTTTTCGTGTACTTCTTCCGGAGTACAGTTTTCTTTATCAACTTTATTAATTACAACGCATGGTTTTAAACCTAAGTCAATAGCCTTTTGCAATACGAAACGCGTTTGCGGCATCGGCCCTTCAAAAGCATCTACCAGCAAACATACACCATCGGCCATGTTCAATACACGCTCAACTTCACCTCCAAAATCCGCGTGGCCTGGAGTGTCGATAATGTTGATTTTTGTTCCTTTGTACTGAACAGAAACGTTTTTAGAAGTAATAGTAATACCTCTCTCACGCTCTAAATCGTTATTATCAAGAATTAAATCACCTGTATTTTCGTTTTCACGAAATAATTGACAGTGATACATAATTTTATCAACCAAAGTGGTTTTACCGTGATCGACGTGGGCAATAATTGCAATATTTCTAATAGATTCCATTTGTGATTTTTAATGGGTGCAAAAGTACACTTTATTTTCTAAAAAAAAATGTTTCTGTGATAGTTTGCGTATATACAAGTAATTAGTTCATTAAAACAGTGTTAATTTACCCTCCAAAATGAACTTTACTTATTGTTTAATTATAGTTAATTTAACTATATTTGAGTGATGAAAAGTAAAACTCTCCAAATTACTCTTGTTTACGTTATCATATCGCTAATTATGGCAATTGTATGTCATAATTTAATAACTGACTACTTTTTTCAAACTAAATACTCTTATTTATTTTTCATAAAAGATGTTTTTTTCATAATAGCTACTGCATTTATTTTCAAATACATACTTTCAAGAAACGAAAAGAAAAATATTTCAGTTTTTAAAAAATTAAAAAAAACAAATGAAGAAATAAAAGAGTCGAATGAAAAATATGACATAGTTGCAAAAGCGACAAGCGATACTATTTGGGACTGGAAAATACAGGAAGACCGAATAAATTGGAACAAAGGCATCGAGGGTATTTTTGGCTATAATCCGGAAGAAGTTGGAAAAACTTCAAAATGGTGGTTTGATAAAATTCACCCGGAAGATAGTATCCGAATGTCAATAAAACTATATTCATTTATTGAACAAAAAACTGAAAAATGGCAGGATCAATATCGATTTAGATGTGCAGACGGAACATATAAATATGTATTGGACAGAGGTTTTTTACTTAAAGATGAAAACGGAAGAGCTATCAGAATGATTGGAGCGATTCAGGACATCACCAAACAAAAAGAGGAAGAACAGCGATTAAAACTTTTAGAAACTGTAATTACACAATCTAAAGACTCTATTCTTATTACTGAAGCTAATTCTGAAGATCGAAAAATTCCAAGAATAGTGTATGTTAATCCCGCATTCTCTCAAATGTCCGGGTACGAGTCAAACGAAATTATTGGAAAATCTACCAATATATTCAAAGGACCAAAATCAGATTCAGAAGAATTAAAAAAACTTTTAAGAGCTATTAAAAACGAAGAAGAATGTGTTATAGAAACCATAACCTATACAAAATCTAAGGAAGAATATTGGGTGCGTTTTGCCATGATTCCAATTTTCAACAACGAAGGTATAATTACACACTGGATTTCTATACAACGAGACATTACTGACGAGAAAAAGCTGGAAACAGAAAAAGAACATCTTATTCGTGAACTTACACAAAACAATAAAGATTTAAAACAGTTCTCTTACATCACCTCACACAATCTTCGTGCACCATTATCAAATTTAATTGGACTTTTAAATCTTATAGAAGATATTCCAATTGAAAACGAGGAACTTGAAGAAATTCTGGCAGGTTTCACAAAATCAACTCATTTATTAAATGAAACAATAAACGACTTGGTAAAAGTTATCATAATAAAAGACAACCCATCAATGCAAAAAGAGGAGGTTTCTTTAAAAGAGGTTTTTGAAAATGTTTTTAGCCAATTGTCTTTTCAAATCGAACTTCACAAACCTATTATAAAACTTAAATTTGACAAAGTACCGCTTTTAAATACAAATAAAGCGTATATTGAAAGTATTTTACTGAATTTACTAACCAATTCAATTAAATACAAATCAGAAAACAGAAAATTAAAAATATCAATTACTGCTGAGCAAATAGACCATCAGGCGATACTTACGTTCAAAGACAATGGAATTGGGATTGATTTAGAAAGAAACAAAGACAAAGTTTTTGGTCTTTACCAAAGATTTCATAATTATCCCGACAGCAAAGGACTAGGTTTATATCTTGTAAAATCTCAGGTCGAAACCATGGGAGGAACAATTTCTATAGACAGTGAAGTTAACAAAGGCACCACATTTACTATAACTTTTAAAAACTAAATTCATTATGTTTGAGCAAATCTTATGCATTGACGATGACCCAATTACGTTGATGCTGTGTAAAAAAGTAATTTCAAAATCTTCCTTTGCAAATGAAATTATTACTGCTCAAAATGGAGAAGAAGCTCTTCATCACTTCAATACTTTAAAATACAACAACAAAAATAAAGTAGAAAAAAAACCAGAATTAATTTTCTTAGACTTAAACATGCCGATTATGGGCGGATGGGAATTTTTAGATCACTTTACATCTGAAGCTTACTCCGAGTTTAATACAGCAAAAGTTATTGTATTGTCATCTACAATTGATCCTGAGGATTTAGCTAAAGCAAAAAAATATCCTATAATAATAGACTTTCTTTCAAAACCAATTACACAGGCAATGCTTGAATATCTCAAAAAGAAAATTGGGATATAAAATTTAAATCAATATTTAATTCCAATACTTTTTTACTTATTTCATTCAAAACTTCAGACATATTGATTCAGGAATTTTAAACTAAAATTCCAATAATAACTAAACAAAAAAAAGTCCTCGAAATGAGGACTTTTTATATCTTATAATTGTATTTAATTACAATTTAGCAACGTGTTTCGTTAATTTAGACTTCAAGTTAGAAGCTTTATTATCATGAATGATGTTCTTTTTAGCTAATTTATCAATCATAGAGATTACAGTTGATAATTTTGCAGCAGCATCAGATTTATCAGTAGCTAATCTTAATGCTTTAATAGCATTACGAGTAGTTTTATGCTGATATCTGTTAAGAACTCTTCTCTTTTCGTTACTTCTGATTCTTTTTAATGCTGACTTATGATTTGCCATTTTCTTTTAATTTTAGATGTAATAATTATTATAAATACTAGTTAAAAAAGAAAAACCTCCCACAACTGTAAAACAATCACTTTGGTTTTAACTAATAAAACAAGAACCGAGACACCAATTTTTGTTTTACAAAACTTATTTACAACTAATTCTGTAGTCCGTAGGGGAATCGAACCCCTGTTACCAGGATGAAAACCTGGCGTCCTAACCCCTAGACGAACGGACCAATATTCTCCTAAGTTGGAAACTTTTCAATATGTAATATAACTTGTAGTCCGTGGGGGAATCGAACCCCCCTTACCAGGATGAAAACCTGGCGTCCTAACCGATAGACGAACGGACCGCGCTTCTGTATTGCGGATGCAAAGATACATCTATTTTTTATTTGCGCAATACCTAATGCAAAAAAATCTATATTTTTTTAATAAGCCTTAGCAAAAAGCACTCTTTTAGAAGAAGGATTCCCAGTAAACACACAGGTTCCCAGCTCTTCAACAGCGTCCAAAGGGATACAGCGAATGGTCGCTTTTGTCAAATCTTTTATCTTTTCTTCTGTAGCTGCAGTTCCATCCCAATGAGCCGAAATAAAACCTCCTTTACCTTCTAAAACTTCTTTAAATTCCTCAAAATTATTTACTTCTGTAATATGAGTATTTCTATAAGTCAAAGCTTTGTCAAATAAATCCTTTTGAATCTGCTCTAATAAATCATTCACATGATCCACTATTTTTTCAGCAGCTACAACTTCTTTTGATAAATTATCACGTCTTGCAACCTCAAAAGTTCCGTTTTCTAAATCTTTTGGACCAACAGCAATTCTAACAGGAACACCTTTTAATTCCCATTCAGCAAATTTAAATCCTGGTTTTTGAGTTGTTCTATCATCATATTTTACAGAAATCTTAAGCTTTCTCAATTTAGCAGTCAATTCATTAACCGCTGCTGTAATTTGAGCTAATTGTTCATCTGTTTTATGAATAGGTACAATTACAACTTGTATTGGAGCTAAATTTGGAGGCAGCACCAATCCCTGATCATCAGAATGTGTCATAATTAAAGCTCCCATCAAACGAGTAGAAACTCCCCATGAGGTTCCCCAAACGTGCTCTTGCTTTCCTTCTGCATTAGCAAATTTCACATCAAACGCTTTTGCAAAGTTCTGACCTAAAAAGTGTGAAGTTCCCGCCTGTAAAGCTTTTCCATCCTGCATCAAAGCTTCAATACAATACGTTTCATCTGCTCCTGCAAAACGCTCTGTTTCAGTTTTAAAACCTTTTACAACCGGAATTGCCATGAAGTTTTCTGCAAAATCAGCATAAACATTCATCATTTTCTCCGATTCCTCAATTGCCTCGTCTTTTGTAGCGTGAGCCGTATGCCCTTCCTGCCATAAAAATTCGGCAGTTCTTAAAAACAAACGTGTACGCATTTCCCAGCGAACCACATTTGCCCATTGATTAATAAGTAAAGGTAAATCTCTATAAGACTGCACCCATCCTTTATATGTAGACCAAATAATCGCCTCACTTGTTGGACGAACAATAAGCTCTTCTTCTAATTTCGCATTAGGATCAACCATAAGTTTCCCTGGTCTGTCCTCGTCATTTTTCAGTCTGTAATGCGTTACAACAGCACATTCTTTTGCAAATCCTTCAGCATTTTTCTCTTCAGCTTCGAACATACTCTTCGGCACAAATAAGGGGAAATAAGCATTTTGATGTCCTGTTTCTTTAAACATTCTATCTAACTCTGCCTGCATCTTTTCCCAAATTGCATAGCCGTATGGTTTGATTACCATACATCCTCTAACTCCTGAATTTTCAGCTAAATCTGCTTTAACAACCAGCTCATTATACCATTTGGAATAATCTTCTGATCGTGTAGTAAGGTTCTTACTCATATTATATAGTTTGGCACAAATTTTGTTTTAAATAATTTTAACTAAATAGTTTGACAAAACTAACTATTTTTGTAATGTGCAACAATAAAAAACACCACAGATATGAAAACTTATACTACTCTCCGCCAAAACTCAAGTCATTTTTACTTAATTGGATTACTGAGTTTTCTTTTAGCATCATGTGGTTCTTACCAAAACACATCTTATTATGACAGCGATGGTGTTTATGGTAATTCTACCAACAGATATGCTCAAACAAACAATACCACAGCAGCAAACAATCAATATAGAGACTACTTTAGATCACTTCAGGATGATGATCAGCCAACTGAAATTTTCACAGATGTAGACAATTATGGTAATTATTCTGAAAGCGACAGCACAAGAACCGCTTCTACAGCTTACCCAGCATGGGGAAGCAGTAATTCAGATGTATCTGTAAACGTATATACTACTCCAAACTGGTCATTCGGATTAGGCTGGGGATATCCTTATTATGGATGGGGTTACGGCGGATACTGGGGCGGAGCCTACTGGGGAGCTGGATGGGGTTATCCAGGATATGCCTGGGGATACCCTGGCTACTGGGGACCAGGATGGGGTTATCCAGGATACTGGGGAGGCGGCTATTACGGAAACTATTCATACAGCTACGGAAGAAGAGGATCTGCTGCTTACTACAACAACAGATATTATTCTTCAAACAGAGCATACGCTTCTAACAGAAACTACCTTTCAAACAGAAATTATTCTACCAACAGAAATAGTTTCTCTAACCGAAACAGCTATACTACAAACAGAAATTACACCAATAGATCAAACAGCTATTCTGATTACAGAAGAAGTTCATCTGTAAATGGAAGAACTTACGATAGTTCGAGCCCAAACTTCACAAATAGAAGAAGCTATTCTACTCAAGGCCAAAACAGCACTTACGATTATTCTAACAGAAGATCAAGCAGCAGCACCATGCCTTCAAACAGAAGCTACAACAACAGCAGTAACAGCAATTCATCAAGAAGCTACTCTCCTAGCCCATCACGTTCAATGAACAGCGGAGGAGGAAGCATGAGATCATCTGGCGGCGGAGGAAGATCTTACGGTGGCGGAGGAGGCGGAAGAAGGTAACATTTTCGCCCTTTTTCCAATCTAATATCACACTCTAAATACTTACCCAATGAAAAAAATATTATTCCTATTTATTACAGGACTGACTTTCAGCGTCTCATATTCTCAGGAAGTTTCTGACGCTGTACGATATGCACAAGACAATTTGACCGGAACTGCAAGATTCAGAGCAATGAGCGGTGCTTTTGGAGCTGTTGGAGGAGATTTATCTGCCATTACTGTAAATCCTGCCGGATCTGCCGTATTTAACAACAACCAGGTTGGAGTTTCTTTTAGCAATCAAAATGTTAAAAACAACTCTAACTATTTCGGAACTCAAACTTCTGACAAAAAGAATTCTTTTATTTTAAATCAAGCCGGAGCTGTTTTTGTTTTTAAAGACCATAATCAGAATAACGGATGGAACAAAATTGCAATTGGTGCCAGTTACGAAAACACTAATAATTTTGACAATAATATTTTTTCTGCCGGCACAAATCCAACAAATTCTATTGGATCATATTTTGTAAATTTTGCTAATGGAATTGAATTAGGAAACATAACCGGAATTCCTTACAGAGATCAGTTTTACAACGAACAACAGGCTTACTTTGGATATTACGGACACGTAATTAATCCTGTTAACGAAAACAGTAACACAAACACACAATACACATCAAACGTTCCTGCAGGTGGAAACTACTATCAAGAAAACAACATTTACACAACAGGATACAACAGTAAATTAAGTTTCAATATTGCAAGTTCTTATAAAGACAGACTTTATTTCGGAGCAAACTTAAATGTGCACGTTACAGATTATAGAAGATCAAGCAGTTTTTACGAAGACAACTCTAATCCGTTACAACCTACTGCGACTATTTCTAATTTACGTTTCAACAATGAACTTTATACATACGGAAACGGCTTTTCTTTTCAGCTAGGAGCTATTGCAAAAGTAACAGAAGCATTCAGACTTGGTTTAGCTTATGAATCGAATACCTGGTACAGTCTTTATGACGAAGTATCTCAAAGCCTTGGCACAACAAGACAAGCAACTGGAGGACCAGAAATTTTTGAAAATATAAATCCAAACGTTGTAAATGTATACGAATCTTATACATTACAAACACCAGGCAAATTTACTTTCAGCGGTGCTTATGTTTTTGGAAAATCAGGCTTAATTAGTGTTGATTACTCAATTAAAGACTACAGCAACACTAAATTTAAACCAACAAATGACACAGGGTTTAGAGGAGTTAACAACGACATCAGTAATCAGCTTACTACTGCCGGAGAATTAAGAGTTGGTGCCGAATACAAAATAAAACAATTGAGTTTACGAGGCGGATATCGTTTTGAAGGAAGTCCTTATAAAAACGGAACTACAATTGGAGACTTAAACAGCTATTCTGGAGGTTTAGGATACAGCTTTGGTTCTACAAAATTAGATCTGGCTTACTCTTATTTAGAAAGAAAATCTAACCAAGGTTTCTTTACAACAGGACTTACTGACGGCGCAAACATTACATCAAAGTTAAACAATGTGACTTTGACCTTATTATTTGAATTGTAATTAAGAATAAATAGATGAATGGAAATTTCCGTCAGGTTTACTTGGCGGATTTTTTTTGACTGAAAATTACTAGAAACCTTCATAAAAAACATCTAAATGAAACCGAAACAAGCGGTGTTTGAATAAAAAAGTGTAATTTTGCACTCCAATTTATAAAAGTATGAGAACCAAGTCTTTAAAAAAGAACAAAATTAACGTAATCACTCTTGGGTGTTCAAAAAATGTATATGACAGTGAAGTGCTTATGGGACAACTTCGTGCTAACGGAAAAGAAGTTACTCACGAAGCCACTGCTAAGGATGAAGGAAACATTATTGTAATTAACACTTGCGGATTTATTGATAACGCGAAGGCTGAATCAGTAAACATGATTTTGGAATATGCTGATAAAAAAGACAAAGGTTTAGTTGATAAAGTTTTCGTTACCGGATGTTTGTCTGAGCGTTACAGACCTGATTTAGAAAAAGAAATTCCAAATGTGGATCAATATTTTGGCACAACTGAGTTACCTCAATTATTGAAAGCTTTAGGAGCCGATTATAAACATGAATTATTAGGAGAAAGATTAACTACAACTCCTAAAAATTATGCCTATTTAAAAATTGCCGAAGGATGCGACAGACCTTGCAGTTTCTGTGCAATTCCATTAATGAGAGGTTCGCATGTTTCTCAGCCAATTGAAAAATTAGTTAAAGAAGCACAAGGTTTAGCTAAAAACGGCGTTAAAGAATTAATATTAATTGCTCAGGATTTGACTTATTACGGTTTAGATCTTTATAAAAAGAGAAATCTGGCAGAATTATTAGAAGCTTTAGCAGCTGTTGAAGGAATTGAGTGGATTCGTCTGCATTATGCTTATCCTACTGGTTTCCCAATGGATGTTTTGGAATTAATGAAACGCGAACCAAAAATTTGTAATTATATTGATATTCCATTGCAGCATATTTCAGATTCAATTTTGAAATCAATGCGTCGTGGTACAACTCAGGCTAAAACAACTCAGTTATTAAAAGATTTCCGTGCTGCAGTTCCGGGAATGGCAATTAGAACTACTTTAATTGTAGGATACCCAGGAGAAACGCAGGAAGATTTTGAAATCCTGAAAGAGTTTGTTCAGGAAATGAAATTTGACAGAATGGGATGTTTTGCATATTCACATGAAGAAAACACTCATGCTTACTTACTTGAAGACGATGTTCCGGACGATGTAAAACAGGCAAGAGCAAATGAAATCATGGAGCTTCAGTCTCAAATTTCATGGGATCTAAACCAAGAGAAAGTTGGACAAGTATTTAGATGTATAATTGACAGAAAAGAAGGTGCTCATTTTGTGGGAAGAACAGAATTTGACAGCCCGGATGTTGATAACGAAGTTTTAATTGACGCATCTAAACATTATGTAAAAACAGGCGAATTTGTTAATATCAAGATAATTGAAGCAACAGAATTTGATTTATACGGAGAACCTGCTTAAATTTACCGTAAACAATTGCTAACGCAGACAAAAATATTTTTATGAAACCTATACAAAACTTAATTATTTTAGTTTTTACTTTATTCTGTTTCAACTCTGTTTCTGCTCAATACGGAAATGGATATGGAAATGGTTACGGCGGGTACGGTAACGGTTATGGCGGATATGGAAGAGGCGGCGGAATGGGAATGGACAGAAGCATGATGTCTGGACCACAAGCCAACACCAGTAAACCAAAAGAAATTCCTGTTGAAGAGACTGCAGCTAAAATTGTTGAACAAATGAAACCGGCTGTTAATCTTGACGAGCTTCAGTCAATTGCAATTACAAATGTTTTTGCTGACGGTTTAAGAGAACAAGGAATTCTTTTAAAAAATGAAAGCAGCTCTCAGGATCAGAAAATGGAACAAATGAAAGCTTTAAAAGAAAGCATGACAAAAAAAATCACTGCTTTTTTAAATCCAGATCAAGTAGAGAAATATACTGCTTTTATGGAAAATTTTAAAGAAATAAAAAAGCCAAAATCAAAGAAGAAAAAAGATAAAGACAACAAAGAGGAAGAAAAACCAGCTGAAAAAATTCAGGAATAATTGTTCTAAACCTCATAAAATGTAAACTATCATGGTAAGAAAACATTTTTGTTATCTAATCTTAGCAATTATCATAACTTCTTGCTCAACAAATCCATATAAGACTACTGAAAAGGCATACGACCAGCAGTTAAAGACTTTAGAAAATCAAATTACAAGCAAAGAAGCGCAGGCAATACCGTCTATAAGTCCGGTTATTATCGACACTACTTATGCATCGCAGCTTGGCATTATAAAAGATACTTTATCAAAAACAGGGTCTACTTCTTTATTAAACGGAATTAGCACAGAATGGATTGGTACTGTAAACTTTAACTTAAGAAAACCAAGTTTTGTAATTATTCATCATACTGCACAGGATTCTTTGCAGCAAACTATCAATACATTTACAAAAACAAGAACTCAGGTAAGTTCTCACTATATTATTTCTGAAAATGGAAAAGTAGTTCAAATGCTGAATGATTATTTAAGAGCATGGCACGCAGGAAATTCAACTTGGGGAAAAAACACTGATTTGAATTCTTCATCTATAGGAATTGAACTTGATAATAATGGTTTTAAACCTTTTACAGAAGCTCAGATAAGCAGTTTGGTAGCTTTGTTGACAAAACTGAAAAAAGATTACAATATACCAACACAAAACTTTTTAGGTCATGCTGATATCGCACCAGGAAGAAAACAAGATCCAAGTGCTTTATTTCCGTGGAAAACATTAGCCGAAAAAGGTTTCGGAATATGGCCGGATGCTGTTCTTGAAGAAGCACCTTTTGATTTTAAAATTGAACCTGCATTAAGAATTATTGGTTATAACACTAAGAATCTTTCAGCAGCAATTCAGGCTTTTAAACTGCATTATATCCAAACTGATACAACTGCAACGCTTGACCGCAAAACAATTGATACGATATATTCTATATATAAAAAACAGATTCAGTAAAGACATCAATTAATAAATATATAAACGCATTTCTAATTTTATAGGAATGCGTTTTTTTTCGCCACAGATTAAGAGATTATAAAGATTATTATTCTCTTCTCTAGGCTTATTTTTTGCCTCGAATTTCACGAATTTTCACTAATTATTTACAGAGTAACAAGTACGTAAAAATGTATTTCAAAGTTTGTGTAAAGAAAATTTGTTAAAGATTTTTCATCCTGCTGTATAAAAACAAGCAAAATTTAATTCGCGGCAATTCGTGAAATTCACGGCAAAAAACCTCAACCAAAGATTAAACAATCAATTTAATTCTTTTATCTCTAATCTATTAGGAACAGCAATAAAAAAGCTGCCAAAACATTAATATGTTTCGACAGCTCCAAAAAAAAAAAAAAAAATATCAATCTTTATCTCTAGAAAGAGTATGTTGTAGCAATTAATCCGAAGAATGAACCTCCTGTTGGAGCACCATCTTTATCTAAAAAGATATCTTCAGAAGCAGCGTCGTATCTTAACTCGGGAATTATTGTCAATTTCCCAACTTTATAGTTTAATGAAATTGTATTGGCAAATACACTTGATCCTGTTAACGTTCCTAAACTTGGAGCAGCATCTTTAGCATCAAAATATTCCATTCTGTAAGCTAATAACAATGATGGGCTGAATGAGTAATTTGCGTATCCTACTAATGAGAACCATTCACCGTCTAACGTACTGTCAAAATCATGTTTTGTTTTAGCATACGTTGCATTTAAACCCAATCCGAAACTATCGCTGATGGTTTTTGAAGCAGTTAAATCGAACTGTGTTTTATTTTCATTTGAAACAGGAATCAAACTTCCCGGCGTAGGGTTTGTACTTCCTGATGTAAAATTTAAATAAGCACTTCCAGTTTCACCTATATACCCAACTTGTCCGATATATGTTTTTTGGCTTGATCCGGCATCCATTGCAGATTTAAAGTCAGTTGGGTTGGTTATACCCAGCATGGCAGTAAATTTACCTGCAGTATATTGTGCTTTTACCCCTGTATTAAAAAATGGCCCATAAGAGAAAGCGTATGACATACTGTAGTTTTTATTGTCTACAGCATCTAACACTTCGTATCCAATGTGAGTACCAAAACTACCCGCAACAACTTTAAATTCATCTGTAATCTGGTAAGTAAAAAATAATTGTTTAATTAAAAATTTAGCATTAATATCTTTATCTGTTGTTTCATTGTATGAAAATTCCCCTGCTCTTTTCCCGAATCCTAAGTCAACAAAAACAGAAGCTTTCCCGAAAGTATGACTTGCTTCGATGGAAGCCATTCCTAATTCAAATGAATCCTGTGAGTTGGTAAAGCTCGTTAATCCATTCATTTGTTTAGAAAAATCATATTTATAGTATGCATCTGCAGACCCTCCCCAAGTTGTTGCCGGCGGAGTTGATGTTTCATCCTCTTGCGCAAAAGCAAAAGAACTCGTTAACGTGGCAGCTAAAACGTAAAATACTTTTTTCATGTGTTAATTGGTTTTTAGTTATTAATTGATTTTGGTTAGTTAATCTTTTATATATCTATTTAATAGTATAAGTCATTTTTAAAACCTTGAATCTTCCCCTAAAACCTCTTCATTTTCATTAGCGAATTTATTAACTTTTGTATGAGTAGAATAATTGAAAACTACTTTTTTGACGTTTTCAATGAAGAATTATGGATTACAAAAATTAAACTGCCAATAATTGTTATTTGGCATTTATAGCGTTTTGTTTTTGAAAAATCAATAACGTATTTCCAACATTAAAACCAAAAAATACAGGGTAATTCAAAATTTACAACGAAAAAACAGACACAAAATAGACTTAAAAACAATATTAAAAACCAAACACCCATAAAAAAATAGGGGTATCGATTAAAAATAAAAAACAACAAACAAAACAACTCAATTTTAAGCCTATCAAAAACCTCACAAACAGATAATAATTTTTCTTACAAAAATTTACATTCAAAATTCACTCATTTAAACATCCTTGACTATCAAATTTTAGGGAATATAAAAACAAAAAAGCCTGCTCAAATTTGAACAGGCTTTCAATTTATATAAAGAGCTTTTTTTATTACTCTTGATTATATTTTCTTAAAAACTCTCTAACCTTGATTCCAGATTCTTTTAAATCTTCATCTTTCCACTTCCCTTCAGATTTTGCTGATTTTTTCAGAATAGAACACGTTTCGTCTTTATCAGAAACTGACCAAGTAATCCAGCTGAGTTTTTTAGCTTCCATCCAGTCAATATATTCCTGCCAGGCTTTTACATTTAGCGGCCCGTCTCCAGAAGCTTCCATTCCTGCTGATTCTGAAATAAAAATCGGCAGACCTCTTTTTATTGCTTCATCTGTTTTATCTCTTAAATCTTTACCATGTGTTGCTGCATAAAAATGCATGGTATACATTATATTATTGTATCCTAAAATTGGATCTTCTGCCGGAAGGTCAACATCCTGATCCCAATGCGGACTTCCAACCAAAATAATATTATTTGGATCATTTTCTCTAATAACGCGTATTACTTCCTCAGAGTAGGTTTTCACTTCCCACCAGGTTTCATAATCGGGTTCATTAAATATCTCATATATAATATTAGGATACTTGGCATATTTTTTAGACATCTCGGCAAAAAATTCTTTTGCCTCTTTAATGTTGATATTATGACTGTGCCAATCGATAATTACATATATATCTGATTTTATGGCACCGTTTATAACAGCTTCTATTTTTTCTTTTGAAAACTTCGGATCTTTAATATAGGAGTATTCTCCAAGTTCAATTCCCATTGCGGCGCGAACCACATTGCATTTAAAATCTTTTTTCAGCCAGCTTACTGCTTTTTCATTGTAAAATCTCGGCCACATACTATGCCAGCCAAAACTTAAACCACGCAGCACTATTGGCTGATTGTTTTGATCTACCAATTGAGTTCCTAAAACACTTAACCGGCCATGTTCTTTTACAAACTGTGCCTGCGAGAAACAACAGATTAATAAAAGAGCTGCTGTAATTAAATTTGTTTTTAACTTAATCATATCATTATTTTTAAAGAGATAGTTTCAATGTTATGCAATCATGAGAAGCTAATTCTGCCGTAAAATTCTTTTTGGTATTTCCTGCTTCTTTATTTGTCCAAAGATTTTTTAGCTTGAATGCTGTTTTATTAAAATCAGCTTCGTAACCAAAATCAACATCTTTAAAAGTATTCTTTTTCCAGTCGAAATTAATCTTTTTAGAAACATCACTTCTATTTAAAAAAGTTACTGCCCAATTTCCATCAGACAAAGGTTTTACCCAAACTTCTAAACCGTCTTCAGCAGAATGTTTAAATCCTTGTATTCCTAATTTATCCTGATTAATCGCAATTAACTCCTTGTTTGTTAAAATTGCCAAGGTTTCTTTAGACATTTTTCTATAATCATTTCCGGTAAACAATGGTGAAGAAAGCATACACCACATAGCAAAATGCGATTTATCTTCGGTATCGTTCATTTCATTACCTACTTCCATCATATCAAAATCATTCCAATGATCCGGACCGGAATATTTACGGATATCTTTTCGCATTTCGGCAATTTTCATGAATCCCCAAGAAGACCAATTTTCAGGATGTTTGAATTCGCAGTCAAAACAAGGATAAATATCGCCGGATATTCTCCAAAGATTTCCAACTGGTTTCCCCCACTCCCACGGCTGATTATCACCCCATTCGCAAAGACTGAAAACAATTGGCCTTCCGGCAGTTTTTAAAGCATTACTCATTGTGGTATAAGCTTCTGGCGCTGTTATGCCTTTTGTATTACACCAATCGTATTTTAAAAAATCAATTCCAAGTTTAGCATAAAAACGAGCATCCTGATATTCGTAACCGCGAGTCCCGGGATATCCTGCACAAGTCTGCGTTCCTGCGCAATTATACAACCCAAATTTTAAACCTTTACTGTGTACATAATCTATAAGAGCTTTCATTCCGTTAGGAAATTTAGCCGGATCAGGAACCAGATCACCATTTGCATCACGCTCCTTTGTCATCCAGCCGTCATCTAACACTATATAATTATATCCTGCAGCTGCTAAACCAGACGAAACCATAATATCTGCTGTTTCCTTTACCAGTTTCTCATCTATATTAGTTGCAAAAGTATTCCATGAATTCCATCCCATTGGCGGTGTCATGGCAAGACCTTCAAATTTACCTCCTGTTTGTGTGTACATATTTCCTTGGCTGAAGCCAAAATTAAATGAGCTCAAAACAGCTAATAGTACTATCGTTTTTTTCATTTTACTTTATTTTTGATATTTTTTTTATTATGGGCTTATAGAAATATTTAAATAAGATATAAAAAACTCCAAATCGATGTCTCGAATTGGAGTCCTTTCTTTTAAGAAGAACATTTTTTTTAATTCACAGCTAAGTTTTTAGTCTTCACAGTTCCATTTGCGTATGTTATCTGAAAAATATAAATACCAGCGATTAATGATGGTATAGCGTTTCTAAGCGGAATGGATGTATATGAATTAGTTAAAGAAAAGCTTAATTTTAAAACACCTGAACTATCATAAATTCTGCATGTTGCTACAGATTGTGAAGAAACTGCATTTGCTGTAATTGTTATATTACCATTACTGTATGGGTTTGGCGACAACGTAAAATCATAATTTGTTCCCGGATTAGGAGTAGTATTAGCACAACCTGTTAAATTTAATGAAACCGAATTACTGTATGAAGTCGATGACAAAGTATTTGACTGACATCCTGATATTGGAGTTGTTTCTGTTATATTATATATAAAATAAGGCTGTCCGTTTAATGGCAGTTTTAATTCGAAAACATTTTTAGAGGTTTGAGTTATTACAATACTTGCATCTGCAACAGTTGGTGTAATTGAAAAATTGGTATTTGAACTCGGATTTGGATTAGTAGTTACTGTTAGTACTATAATATGATATTGAGATGTGCAGTAATCATTTGTTTTTGAAACTACATAACTAGGCTGTACGGGCATTTGCGGTGAAATAAATGCCAATTGTCTTTTTGCAACTACTACACCGGCATTTTTAAATTGTGCAGTAAGAGTATCTCCTGTGGCAATAAATCCTGGACTTTTGTATACTACTTTAGAAAGAGACAAAGGCGACGGATTTCCTGTAAAGGTTACTGCAGGATCTGTACACGACCATACTACTTCATCATATACTGTATTTGCCGGAGCTGTAACTGTGTAAGTGGGATTTGAAGCTAAACAGTAAGGATTTAAACCTAAAATTTCCTGAGCATTTAAATTAAAACTCATTAAAATTAAGATAATGCTCAACAAACGAAATTTTTGTTTTGTTGAAAACTGAGAGTCATTTTTTTTCATAATTTTTTCTTTTTGATTTGTTAGAAGGAACTAAATTTAACCAGAAAAAAATATCAAAAAAGATACTATTTTTTCAAAAAACGATACTAAAACAACTATATAAAAACCTCAATATCAAACCAATAAAAAAATATTCCCTAATTGAGTAGATTAGGGAATATTTAAACAAAACTCAAAACCAAAAAAAATGATTTTTATTTTAAAACAAATCCCATGTCATCCATAAGAATTGTATTTCCTCCAAAACTTCCAGATTCCTGAAGTGTCAGCTGATCAAATGTTGTTGGGTTTCCAATTTCAGAAAATGGAATTTCAATTGTAGTCCATTTGTTCGTTAATGTTTTTTTAATCTGATATGCCCATCCTCCAAAAACAAATATTACACTAGCATCTGTTTTTGTAGAAACACTTTTTACTTTTACTCTAAAGGCTTTATATTTTGAAACATCTCTCGAGTTAAATTTCATATCCGCTCCATTCCATCCTCCAAAAACAAATTTAATTGCAGCTTGTCCCTGCACTACATCATCTTTAAAGTTTGTATCAAAAACATCATCTCCATTCCACATCCAGTGCCCTGCATCACCTTGTATAACATCGTCATAGAGAGCAGATCCAACTGCTTCTTCAGAAGTAGTAGTTCCTGAGATATTAGTAACACTTACATATTTATCTGCTGCATTTGCCGGCATTTTAAATTTAATCTCTGTTAAAGTTGAAGAAACTACCTCAGCCTGAGTTGTTCCTACCTTAACTACAGGATCCAGAAAATAATCTCCATATATTGTAACAATATCACCTTCGGCCGCATTGATAGAATTAAAGCTGTTAAACTTAGGCGTAGGCGGTGCGATAACAAAATCATACAAAATTGTACCTTGATTTGTAACCAGTTTCAATTTATTACTTGCATCTGCATAAGGTGTTTTTTCATCAATTAAAACAAAAATTGCAGTATCTGTAACCAATGTTGGATTGAAATAAGTATCGAAATCATTAAAGTAAATTTTTGTTACTCCAGCAAGGCCTTTCCCCTGAATGATATAGTAATTTTTTGGATCACCAATTGTAACCGGAACTAAATCACCTTCTACAGATTTTGAAATGCTTGTAATTACAGGCGCTCCTGAACTGCCGGAAGAATCGTCATTATCACATGATGAAAACACACTCAGTACCATAAATGCCATTGTAATGAAAGGCAAAAGGTATTTTATTTTTATATTTTTCATATTAGTCAATTTTAGAAATTATTTAAAAGTATACGGAACTGGTGCCTGCAATAACTTAGGGTTTTTAGCCACTTCGTTGTCCGGATAATCCATATAGAAATCATTTGTTGCGTGATCTTCACTATACACAGGTGTATAATGCTGTGCTGCATATCTGTCTCCTCTATTTTGTGCCGACATAATTGCGATTGCTTTTGTTTTGTCGATACGTCCTAAATCAAACCAATAATCTCCTTCAAAACATAATTCTTTTCTTCTTTCTAAAAATATATCATCAAAAGTAACTGAAGTCAAATCTGTTAAACCTGCTCTTTTTCTAACCGCATTGATTGATCTCAAAGCTGATGCATCTGACGTGCTTGCTCCTCCTGCCAAAACTGCTTCTGCATGAATTAAAAGCAGCTCAGCATAACGCATAACATAGGTATTATTATCCATCATAGCCCATGCATCGGCCTGACCTGTAACATTTCCGTTCACTACACCAATACAATATTTTTTAATTGCACCTCCAGATGCCTGAGCAAGATCTTTACCAGTTGGAACTGTAAACCCTATGCCTTGTGTGGTTTTAATTGTTGGGTAAACATCTCCTGCCGCCATTACAGTTTCATGCTTTCTTACATCTCCTGCATCATATAAAGACAAAAGCACATCCTGACTAGGACCAAAAACTCCCGCATAAGAAGCGTTTGAAGTTGACAATGTTCCATCCTGAAATCCGAATTGTGTATTACAGTTGTTTGCAGACCCATAATTACCATCACCTTTCCACTGAATAGCAAAAATAGATTCCTCATTGTTATTGTTTGCATACGTAAACAAATCTGCAAAACTTTTACCAGGAAGCTGATCGCCTCCTAAAAGCTTAAACTCACCGCTGCTGATAACAGTCTCTGCCATTGCTCTTGCTTTTGCATAATCTTTTTGGTACAAATACACTTTTGCCAAAAATGCTCTTGCAGAACCTTTAGAAACGTGCCCGTTATTCGCATAATTTGTCCCTCTGTTTTTTTCTACTAATAAATCAATAGCTTTTAAATAATCTGATGTAATTAATGTATAAATATCTGCAACTGTATTTGTATTTACATAAGGATTACTTGTATAATCTAATGGGTTTTCGATAATTGGCACCGGCCCCCAAAGTCTTACTAAATCAAAATAAGCAGTGGCTCTCATAAAATAAGCTTCGCCAATAGTATTATTTAATACATCCTGAGATACCGCCGGACCAACTCTGGCAGAAAGGAAATTAATAATCATATTAGACTGCTGTACATTTGCCCATAAAGCCGACCAGCCGTTTACTAATTCAGGGTCACTTCCATTTAAAGAAAATGTTCTAATACCACTTACGTCTGGCGAACCAGAATACATATTTCCTGAACCAACTTCTAATGCCCACCAAAACTTGTTATACATTTGAAACCAGGTTCTGCTGTACATACCATTTGTTGCCGATGCTACCTGATCGTTTGTACTGTAATAAGAATCTAAACTTATTCCGTCTTCAGAAGGTCTGTCAGTAAAATCATCCTGACAAGATCCGAAAGTCAAAAATGCCACTGCCATAAAAAGCAGGCTATATCTATTTAAAAAAGATTTCTTTTTCATTTTTCTTTAATTTTTAAAATTCTAGGTTAAGTCCAACTAAAAATGTTCTAGCTACCGGATATCTTCCGTTGTCAATTCCTGATAAAAGCACATTTTGATTAAATGAACCAATCTCAGGATCGTAACCTGAATATTTTGTAAACGTATACAGGTTTTGAGCAGATCCGTACAATCTTAATCTTGATATTTTATATTTTGAAATTACATCTTGAGGTAAAGAATATCCAAGCGTAACATTTTGAATTCTTAGGTAAGAACCATCTTCAACATAACGATCTGAAATAAGCAGGTTATTGTTTGAAGAATTTGCAATTGGTCTTGGGTTATTACTTGCCGTATTAGTTGGTGAATAATAATCTAATGCTTCTACTAGTTGATTATCATATAATGAAGCATTTGTTGTACCTGCTCTTTTCGTTAAATTCATAACATCATTTCCGTATGATCCCTGAAGGAAAATAGAAAGGTCAACATTTTTGTATTTGAAATTGTTAGTGAATCCGTAAGTGAATTTTGGATGCGGGTTTCCGATGAAAGTTTTATCATTAGCATCAATTTTTCCGTCACCATTTACATCTACGTATTTAACATCACCCAGAGCAGTTTCTCCAGCACCCGTTCCTACAGCTTGTCCAAACTGAAGCGGTGCATTGTTTAAAACCGTTTGATCTTTAAAAATTCCATCCGTTTTATATCCGTAGAACAATCCAATTGGGTTTCCAATCGTAGTATTGGTAACTACAACCGGCTGATATCCGTTAGTATTAACCTCCTGAGTCAATACAATTCCGTTTGCGATTTCATCCAGATTGTTTTTGTAATGAGAAATAACCAAAGATGTATCCCAATTAAATTTCCCAGTAGATCTTAAATCGTATCCCAAAGTAATATCATATCCTTTATTACTCATTGTTCCTAAGTTAGAATACGGAGCAGAAATTCCTCCATACTGTCCGCCGCCGCCAGTAAGGTATAGTGGCAATGGCACCTGAAATAAGAAACCTTTAGATTTTTTATCGTAAACATCAAAACTTGCAGAAAGTTTATTATTAAACAATGTAAAATCGATACCTAAATTCGTTTGGTTCAATGATTCCCAAACTAAATCAGGATTTGGATAATTTGATGGTAAAAACCCGCTTCCTAAACCTGAATTCTGCGCTCCTAACATAGCTGAATAACTATTGTTTGGAATCTGCTGATTTCCGGTTTCTCCGTAACCCACTCTAAATTTAATATTGTCGATATATTTACGAGTTCCTTCCATGAAAGATTCATTAGATAATTTCCAAGAACCAGAAATCGCATTAAAAACACCTTTTTGATTAGCTGTAGTTGGATCGAATTTAGATGAAACGTCCTGTCTGATAGAAGCCGTAATACTGTACTTATCATTAAAGTCATAAATAATACGAGCAAAAAGAGACGAAAGCGAAGCACTTCCTTTATATTGTGTAATCGTATTATTATCCACATCAGCTAAATTAATGGTATGAATTGAATTTGTTTTAAATCCCTGCGCCGATGCAATTAAACCTTCCCAATGAGAATCATTTGCCTCCTGACCTGCCAAAAGGGTAATTTTATGTTTGCCGAAAGTTCTGTCGTAAGTCAATAAGTTTTTAATGTTTGTAGAATACCAGTTTTGTCTTCTTACATCTAAATCTGCTAATAAATTCACCTGGCTTCCCCATGCGTATGATGGTCTAAAATCATCATTCTCAGAAAACTCTGTGTTTGCAGCGATCTCGATACGATATTTTAATCCTTTAAAAATATCAGCCTCAGCATAAATATTTCCTAAGAAATTTTTTCTAACTAATTTATTTTCTCTGGTTAATGCCTCAGCAACAGGATTATAGTAAGTAACACTTTGCTCAGAAGTTGGCGGTCCGGCAAATGAACCGTCAGTATTTCTAACCGGAATATCCGGTGCCTGCAATAAAGTATTTGAAATTAACCCAGAATAACTTTGGTTTACCGTAATTCTTTCATTTGTAATACCTCCAGTTAAATTTCCTCCCACTCTTAACCAAGATTTAATTTTTGAGTCTAAGTTTAATCTAACTGTATATCTTTTTAATCCAGAGTTTATAATAGTTCCTTCATTATTTAAATAACTTCCAGACAAATAGTAACTCGTTCCGTCTTTAGCGCCCGAAAATGAAAGCTGGTGACTGTTTGAAATTGCGGTTCTATATACCTCATCCTGCCAGTTTGTACCGTTACCTAACAATTCAGGATGAGAAAATTCCTGACGAGTCTGAAAACCCCATTGTTTGGCTAAATTTGTTTTTAAAGTTGCATATTCTGACAGCGTTAAAACATCTAATTTATTAGCCACAGTTGCGAAAGAAGTATAGTTTTCATACGAAATTTTTCCACCGCCTTTTCTGCCAGATTTAGTCGTAATAATGATAACACCGTTTGCACCGCGAGATCCATAAATTGCAGTTGCCGAAGCATCTTTCAAAATATCCATCGACTCAATATCATTTGGGTTAATCATAGATAACGGGCTCATCGCAGTATTACCGCTTCCTCCAGAAGCAGAAAACCCATCTTTACCTGCCAGAGTCTGGCCGCTTGTAGATTTACCAGTTGCATCTCCGGAAATTGGCACACCATCAATTACATATAAAGGTTCGTTTGTTCCGGTAATAGAAGTAGTTCCACGAACTCTAACAGACGCTGCACCACCCGGCTGTCCAGAGTTATTAGTAACCGAAACCCCGGCTGCTTTACCCTGAAGCATCTGATCGATAGAAACTTGTTTTAGATTTTCAATATCTTTTGACCTAACCGAAGATATAGCACCATTTACATCTTTCTTTTTCTGAGTTCCATATCCAATTACAACAACTTCTTTTAAGTCTTCTGAAGTTGATTTTAAAGAAATATTGATTTTTGTTCGGCCTGCAATGGCAATTCTTTGAGAGTCAAAACCGATAAAAGTTACGACCAAAGTTCCGTTTGAAGGAGCATCAATGCTGTATTTACCATCAAAGTCTGAAGAGGCAGTATTTTTAGATCCAACAACAGAAATGTTGGCTCCGGGAATTGTCATTCCCTTATCATCAGACACTATTCCTGTTATTTTAACCTGGGCAGTAATAAAATTACTAGTCAACAGCAAGAATAAAATCAAAGGAACCGCTCTGTGGTTAGCATTCCAATGAATAAAGTTAGTCATTAGTTTTTTCATAATAAATGTTTGGTTAGTTTAAATTTGTTTTAATCATAATTAAGCAATAAAAGTGGTGTGATTTATCTTCTAAATTATTTAACAAATCTATAACACAACGAAACATCAAATCGATAGTATTACATCATTTAATGATAATATTTTTACTATATCAGCCTAAAAAAACATATATCAAAATAAAAACATGTAAAAAATACATTATTCGCAATGACACAACTTTAATCCTCAAAAATTATGCATAAAAAGTAACGAAATCAGCAAAATCAAACGATTTCGTTAAAAATAATATTTACTTGTGCAAAAAAAGTATCATTATAATATACGTTTCAATCCAGAAAAATCTTCTCTGTATTGGCTTGGTGTACAATTTTTAATAGCCTTAAAACTGCGGTTGAAGTTCGCAATATTATTAAAGCCGGATTTAAATGCAACTTCAGAAACACTCATATCTTTCTCTACAAGCCAGCGCGCAGCATATCCAATCCTGATATCATTTATATAATTGACAAAAGTTTTTCCGGTGCGCTTTTTTATAAATCGGTTAAAAGAAATAATCGACATACTGGCAACATTCGCTACATCTTCTAAAGTAATTTTTTCAGCAAAATGTTTTTGCACATATTCATATACCAGTTTCATTTTATCATAATCATCAAACTTATCATAATCTACTGTATAAGTAGAAAGCAGTCTTTGATTTCTTGAATTGGCAAGATCATATAATAAGGAAGTAATTTCTAAGAAATAATCAATACCATCCAGTTTAGAAAGCCTCACAAGCCTTGGCGTCAATTCTTCGGCCACTTTTTTAGAAAATAAAATCCCGTGAATCGAACGATTAAACATATCGCGAATTGGATTCATAATACGTCGAGCAAGCAAAGATTCATGAAATAAATCATTATGAAACTGAATCGTAATTTCATGTATTTTTTTATTTGTACACTTATTCAGTTCCCAGCCGTGATATAAATTCGGACCAATTAAAACCAATTCGACGTTATCAATTTCTTCAATATTATCTCCCACAACACGCCTTACTCCTTTTCCATTTAAAATAAAATTAATCTCAAATTCAGGATGATAATGAACCGGAAAATCAAAACTGTCTTTTACTCTGTCAAAAACCAAAAAACTATCTCCGGCAGAAAGCGGCGCGATCTCTCTATAAAAATTTTTAGCTGTACTCATTTTCTTAAAAACTGTTTTAGCAAAATTAGATTTCTTTTTTCCTGCAATAATATGATATATAATTGATAAAATAATATTGATTAAGCTATAAACATACATTTATCTTTGAAAAATAAAATTATCAACTTTACAAAAACAGTATTAATAATAAACAATAATCATTTTTAATACTTAACCTTTTTATAGTTTTAATAATTTTATCAGGAAAACAATACTGAATTACAAATAGACAAAAACAGCATTAATCAAGATCTGCAAATTTCCGGCAAATAGCAGAAATACGCTGAAAAACAATATTTTCACAAAATGAAAAAATACTTTTATACACTTTTAATCACTGCTTTTATAGGAACTTCCTGTTCTGCCCAGCATAACAATAGTAATACGAATTTGTCACTTTCAGATAAAAAAGCAACAGCCGAAACCGTTCTTCTGTATAAAAACCTAAACAAACTGGTGCAAAAAGGATATCTTTTTGGGCATCAGGATGACCTTGCTTATGGCGTAAACTGGAAATACGAAAACAACCGAAGCGATATTAAAGATGTTACCGGAGATTATCCTGCAGTTTACGGCTGGGACATTGCAGGCTTAGAAAAAGATGATGCCAATAATATAGACGGCGTTCCTTTCGAAAAAATGAAACAATATATTATCGAAGCCAATGAAAGAGGCGGTATTTCAACCATAAGCTGGCATTTTGATAATCCCGCAACAGGAAAAAATGCCTGGGACAATACTCCAAATTCACTAAAAACAATTTTACCAGGAGGCGAAAACCATCAAAAATTTACTTCATGGCTTGATAAAGCTGCCAATTTCTTTCTTTCGTTAAAAGACAAAAAAGGAAAAAACATTCCAATTCTTTTTAGACCTTATCATGAACTTACCGGAGGCTGGTTTTGGTGGGGAAAAGGAAATTGCACTTCAGAAGAATTTAAAACAGCCTGGAAATTTACTTTTGAATACCTTCAGAAAAAAGGCGTTCATAATTTAATTTATGTATACAATACGAGCAGTTTCAATACAAAAGATGATTTTCTGGCAAATTATCCCGGTGATGATTTTGTCGATATTATAAGCTTTGATTCTTATCAAAACAATAATGATAAAGACGGACAAAAATTTATTGAAGAAGTTCAAAAACAATTGAAAATCATCGATGAAATTGGTCATGAAAAACACAAATTAACAGCCATTGCCGAAGCAGGTTATGAAGCTGTACCAGATCCAAAATGGTGGACAGGAACTCTCTCTAAAGCCATTGGAGATTATAAAATATCCTATGTTTTATTGTGGAGAAACCACGGCTGGCAGGAAAACGAAAAGAAAATGCATTATTATGCTCCCTTTAAAGGACAAGTAAGCGAAAAAGACTTTATTGAATATTACAATCTCGATAAAACCCTTTTTGAAAAAGACATAAAAAAAGCTTTAAAATAATTACCAGACTCAAAAATCAAAACCTTAAAATAACCACTCAATGCACGACAAAATTAGTTTAAAAGAAAAAATTGGTTACGGACTTGGAGATGCCGCTTCATCAATGTTCTGGAAAATCTTTAGTATGTATCTTTTGTTTTTCTACACCGATGTTTTCGGACTAGCACCTGCCATAGTAGGAACTATGTTTTTGATTACCCGAATTTGGGATTCCTGCTTTGACCCAATTGTTGGCATCATCGCAGACCGAACCAAAACAAAATGGGGAAAATTCAGACCTTACTTATTATGGGTTGCCGTGCCTTTTGCTGTGATTGGTGTTTTAACTTTTTATACACCCGACTTTGACGAAAAAGGAAAAATAATCTACGCCTATGTAACGTATTCTTTAATGATGATGATTTATTCCTTAATCAACGTTCCATACGCATCACTTTTGGGCGTAATGTCGTCTGACAGAAAAGATAGAAACACTTTATCCTCTTACAGAATGGTTTTTGCCTTTGGCGGGAGTCTTTTAGCCCTTTGGCTGATTGAACCTCTTGTAAATTATTTCGGCGGAAGTCTAAATTCTAAAACAGGCTGGCTCGCTACCATATCTGTTTTTGGAGTTATTACAACTGTATTCTTCTGGGCCTGCTTTTTCTTTACAAAAGAAAGAGTAAGACCTATCGAAAACGAACAATCAAACTTAAAAGAAGATTTAAAAGATCTTTTAAAAAATAAACCGTGGTGGATTTTATTAGGAGCCGGAATCGGGACTTTGGTTTTTAATTCCATCAGAGACGGCGCTGCTGTTTACTATTTCAAATATTATGTAAGCAGTAATGTAAATTTTGACTTTTCGCTTTTTGGCACCGATTTTCACATGACACCAACCTCAATTTATTTGGTTTTGGGGCAGGCAGCCAATATTATCGGAGTTATTATTGCGACACCAATTGCGAATAAAATTGGTAAAAAGAAAACCTTTTTTGGCGCTATGGCAATCGCAGCCATTCTAAGTTTAATTTTCTATTTCTTTGGAAAAGAAGATGTATTCCTAATCATGAGTTTTCAAGTTTTAATCAGCATTTGTGCCGGCTGTATTTTTCCTTTAATCTGGTCAATGTACGCAGACAGTGCTGACTATTCTGAATGGAAACAAGGACGCAGAGCCACAGGATTAGTTTTCTCAGCTTCATCAATGTCACAAAAATTTGGCTGGACCATTGGAGGAGCCGGAACTGGATGGCTTTTAGCATATTACGGCTTTCAGGCCAATGTTGAGCAGACTGCCGTAACCCAAAACGGAATTCAATTAATGCTAAGCATACTTCCTGCAATCGCAGCCGCAATATCAGTCGTTTTCATTCTATTCTATCCTTTATCCGAAGAAAAACTACAGACAATTGAACAAGATTTAAACGAAAAAAGAGACCACGCAAACTAAAAAAATAAATCAGATACCGAAATCAAAAAATATGACAACAATATCCTCTTCGACTACTTTTCAAAATCGAAAAGCAGCATTAGAAAAAGAACATAAAACATTAATCGAGCAAAAAAATGCACCGCAGGAAAATGCCGGAAACGGAATTTATCAGCGTTATCAAAATCCTGTGGTTACCGCATCACATGTTCCGTTAAACTGGCGTTTTGATCTAAACGAAAAAACAAATCCGTTTTTACAGGAAAGAATCGGAATGAATGCCGCTTTCAATGCCGGAGCCATGAAATGGAATGGAAAATACCTTTTGGCAGTTCGCGTAGAAGGCATTGACAGAAAATCTTTTTTTGCCATTGCAGAAAGTCCAAACGGCGTAGATAACTTCAAATTTTGGGACAAACCGTGTGTAATTCCACAAACCGAAGAACCAGACACCAACGTTTACGATATGCGTTTGATAAACCACGAAGACGGCTGGGTGTATGGTATTTTTTGTACTGAAAGAAAAGATCCAAAAGCTCCAAAAGGCGATACAAGTTCGGCTGTAGCCAATGCAGGAATCGTACGCTCAAAAGATTTAATAAACTGGGAAAGACTGCCGGATTTAATTTCGAATACAGGACAGCAGCGAAATGTAGTTTTACACCCTGAATTTGTAAACGGAAAATACGCCCTTTACACACGCCCACAAGACGGTTTTATTGATGTGGGTTCTGGTGGCGGAATTGGTTTAGGATATGTTGATGACATGACAAATCCTGTTGTAAAAGATGAAAAAATCATTTTTGGAAAACAATACCATACCATTTATGAATTAAAAAACGGACTTGGCCCTGCTCCTATTAAAACGGAAAAAGGCTGGTTACATCTTGCACACGGAGTTCGTAACACCGCAGCAGGATTACGCTACACTTTATATATGTTCATGACTGATTTAAATGATATTTCGAAAGTAACTCACGTTCCCGCAGGTCATTTTATGGGTCCGGAAGGTATCGAAAGAGTTGGTGATGTATCGAATGTTTTGTTCTCTAACGGATGGATTGAAGATGAAGACGGAACCGTTTATGTGTATTACGCATCATCAGACACAAGAATGCACGTTGCCGTTTCTTCTGTAGAAAAATTAGTCGATTATGTTATCAATACTCCGGCAGATACTTTTATTTCAGCAGGTTCTGTTGAAACGATAATCAATCAGATTGAAAAAAATAACGCAATATAATACAACGTGCCAGCAAATCTAAAACAGCTTAAATCTGAATTGACAGCCGAACTTGACTCGATTTTAAATTATTGGTCAAAACATACGCTCGATAATCAAAATGGAGGTTTTGTCGGGCAGATCGATTTCAACGATCATATTATTGCTAATGCCGAAAAAGGTTCCGTTTTGAATTCCAGAATTTTATGGACATTTTCATCCAGTTATCAGATCACAAAAAAAGAAAACCACAAAGAAATTGCAAAAAGAGCTTTTGAATATCTTTTAAAATATTTCTACGATCCTGAATTTAACGGACTTTTTTGGAGCATAAATGCTGATAAAAAACCAAAAGACACTAAAAACCAAATCTATGCCTTAGCTTTTGCTATTTATGGATTATCTGAATATTATGTTATTTCTCAAGATCAAAAAGCTTTAGAAACTGCTGTTAATTTATACAAAAGCATACAAAAATACAGTTACGATCATGTAAACAAAGGCTATCTCGAAGCTTTTACACGCGATTGGCAGCCCATTGAAGATTTACGTTTAAGCGACAAAGACGCCAACGAAAAAAAGACGATGAATACACATTTGCATATTATTGAAGCGTATGCCAATTTGTTTAAAGTCTGGAAAGATGAAACACTCAAAAAAGACAGCATCGAACTATTAGAAACAATAGAAAAACATTTTATTAATACCGAAACCGGACATCTTCGTTTGTTTTTTGATGAAAACTGGATCGAAAAACCAGACGTAATTTCATACGGACACGACATAGAAGCAGCCTGGCTTTTATTGCAATGTGCCGAAGTTTTAGAAGAGAAAAATCTAATTGCCAGTTATAAAAAACACGCTGTTCAAATTGCCGAAGTTACCAAAGAAGGATTAGATACTGATGGCGGATTATGGTACGAGTTTGAACCTAAAGAAAACGAATTAATTGCCGAAAAACACTGGTGGGTTCAGGCCGAAGCACTGATTGGTTTTTACAATGCCTATCAATTAACAGGAAATGAAGAATATCTCAAAATCGTTTTTGAGAACTGGAATTTCATTAAAAAACACATTTTGGATCATAAAAATGGTGAATGGTTCTGGGGAATTCATAAAGATTATTCACTCATCGAAAAAGACAAAGCCGGATTCTGGAAATGTCCGTATCATAACAGCCGTGCCTGTTTAGAACTTATTAACCGAATTAAAACCTAAAAAATGAAGACTGCATTTCTTAAAATAGCATTTATAAGCCTCACCGTTCTAGCATTTATAAGTTGTTCTTCTGATAACGAATCAGATCCTGTCATCATAATCGATCCGGTGGTAGAAGCAGATCCTTTAACAACTCAAAATGCTCCAACATTTATGGTCGATGCAAATGCGACAAAAGAAACTGTGGCTTTATTTTATAATTTAAAAAGGCTTGCCAAAACCAAAACGGCAATTGGCCAGCAAGATGCATTTAACAGCTTTTACCAAGATGCCGGCGGAGATTCTGACATCAAAAAAAATACAGGTTACGATCCGGCAGTTTTTGGGTCAGACTTTATGTTTATCACCGACAAAAACAATAATAACCAAGCAGATAACTGGTTTTATCAGCAGGAACAAAAAATTATAAGTGATGTTAAAGCCGCTTACGCAAAAGGAATAATCAACACGTTTAGCTGGCATTTAAGAGAACCTAACAAAGAAGATTCTTTTTATGCAGCCGATATGACAGCCGAACAAAAAGCAGCAGCTTTTAAAAGCATTTTACCTGGTGGAGCAAACAATGAATGGTACAAAAAGAAATTAGATAAAATAGCCAGCGTTATTTTAAATCTAAAAGGTTCTAATGGTGAATTGATTCCCGTAATTTTCAGACCCTTTCATGAATTTGACGGAAGCTGGTTTTGGTGGGGTGCCAGTTTTTGCACGCCCGAAGAATACAAACAGGCTTTTCAGTTTACTGTTGATTATTTAAAAAACACAAAAGGGGTTCACAATATTCTCTATGCTTTTTCTCCTGATAATTCATACACAACCGAAGCCAATTATTTAAGCCGTTATCCGGGCGATAAATATGTCGATATTATAGGAATGGATAATTATGGTGATTTCAATAACCAAGGTCAAACGGGATCTGACAAAGCAAATGCGAAACTCAAAATTCTTTCTGATTACGCTAAAGCAAAAGTAAAAATTGCAGCTTTAACCGAAACAGGTTATCGCGTTGCCAGTACAACGCCGGCCATTACAGATTGGTTTTCGACTTTATTATACAACGCTTTAACCAAAAATGATATTCAGATAAGTTATGTCATGTTTTGGAACAATAACAAAGACGGTTATTATGTACCAACCGGCTCAGTTTCTAACGCAGTAGATTTTAAAACCTACAGTTCTAAAACAAAATCAGCATTATTAAACACACTGCCGAAAATGTATGAAATGCCGAAATAATATTGTACCGCAATAGCACACAGATCAAACGGATGCAGCAGATTTTTCATTGTTGACAACTTAATGATAGATTTTAAAAGCTTATAAATAACAATCTGTTTCAATCAGTAAAATCAGCGTGCCATTAAACAGCCAAAAAAACAAACCATGAAAAATAAACTTCTCAAAACCTTCAGCTTTTCTTTAATTTTCTCCATAATTGCTTGTCAGGCGCAGGAAAGAATTACTGTAAAAGGAAATGAATTCTTTAAAGGTGATAAACCTTACGCTTACATTGGAACCAATTATTGGTACGGAAGCATGCTTGCCTCAAAGAAAATTGGCGATCGAAAAAGACTGCTTCGTGAATTGGATGTAATGAAGAAAAACGGAATTGATAATTTGCGTATTTTAGTTGGGGCTGATGGCGGAAAATACGATTTTACAGTTCGTCCTGCATTGCAATACGAGCAGGGTAAATATGATGAAGATTTATTAGACGGATTGGATTTTCTTATCAGCGAAATGAGCAAACGTAAAATGTATGCCGTTTTATACTTAACCAATAACTGGGAATGGTCTGGCGGAATGTCGCAATATTTAGAATGGAATGGTAAAGGAGCAATTCCAGTTCCGAATATTCCGCCGAATACCTGGCCTCAATTTATGTCGTATACAGAACAATTTCACAGCTGTGAACATTGTATGGAAGCGCTTAATAATCATGTAAAATTTATTATTGGCAGAACAAACGCTTATTCTAAAAAGAAATACAACGAAGACAATACCATTATGTCGTGGCAAGTTGGGAATGAACCCAGACTTTTTACGGTAGAAAATGAAGCAAAATTCACCAAATGGCTCAATAATATTGTGGATTTGATCGACAGTTTAGATAAAAATCATTTGGTTTCTACAGGTTCTGAAGGAAAAAACAGTTCTAATGACAGCATGGAAATCTTCGAAAGAACACATAAAAACCCAAATATTGATTATTTAACAATGCACATCTGGCCTAAAAACTGGAACTGGTTTAAAGCAGATAATGCCGAAGCTACAATACCAGCAACAATAGAAAATGCTGGTAAATATATTGACGACCATATTAAAGTGGCAGAAAATTTAAAAAGGCCAATCATTATTGAAGAATTTGGGCTTCCGAGAGAAAATGAAAGCTTGAATGCAGGAGCATCTTCTGTTTACAGAGATAAATTTTACAGCTATATTTTTGGAAGAGTTGCAGAAAGTGTCAAAAATAACGGCCCTTTAAGAGCCGCAAATTTCTGGGGTTACGGAGGCGAAGGAAAAGCAATTCACCCTGATGGGAAATGGAATCCCGGAGAGCCTTTCACAACAGATCCGCCGCAAGAACCACAAGGTTTAAATTCTGTATTTAATGACGATAAATCAACATTGGAAATTGTCAAAAACTACAATTTAGAATTGAAGAAAAAGTAATTTCTCCATATAAGCTGAAATTAAAATTCCGTAAGAATGATTTATATTGCAGCAACGGATTTCAATCTGTTGAATAAAAAGATCAACCTAATAGAAGAGTTCCGTAGGAACGTAACACATGATACCGCAAATAAAATGTACCGATCCTACGGATCTCTTTTATTGATACATTTATAAATAACTGGATTGAAATCCGGCCCTAAAATATTAATCGAGCCTTAGGCTCTTTTCTGAACTGAACTTATATAACTTATATGGTTTAAAAACATCCAGATGAAAAATACAATTATTCTTTTTTGTTTATTATTTCTAAATCTTTCTTTTTCACAGCAAAAACAAAACTTTACTGTTAATTCTCCTGATGGAAAAATCGAAGTTACAGTTGCTGTGAGTGATAAAATTTCATGGACGATTTCACATCAAAAAGATTTGATTCTGGCGCCTTCTGAAATGTCGATGACTTTAGATGAAAATACCGTTTTAGGAAAAAATCCGGTTGTACTAAATACCAAAAAAGAAAGTGTAAATACTGAATTTGAAACACCTTTATATAAAAAGAAAACAGTTCAAAACAAATACAATCAGCTGGTTTTAAATTTTAAAAATGATTTCAGCATCGAATTTCGCGTTTTTGATGACGGCGCTGCTTATCGTTTTGTTACCAAAAAGAAAAAGAATATTACCGTAAAATGGGAAAACGTTTCTTTAAATTTCGATCAGGATTACAATACTTTAATGCCGTATGTGCGTGATTTAAGAAATCCAAAAGACCAATTTATTTCTTCGTTCGAATCGCATTACGAAAACAAAAAAATAAGCGGATTTTCTAAAGATACTCTGGCATTTTTACCTTTTTTAATTGATTATAAAAATCATAAAAAAGCTGTTTTCCTAGAAGCAAATCTTGAAGATTATCCGGGATTATTTGTAACCAACAATAAAAACAAAACAGGTTTTGAATCTCGTTTTTCTAAATATCCAACTCAAGAAACCAACGGCGGATTCAACTACCTCAACAAGTTAATTACCGAAAGAGCTGATTATTTAGTTAAAACCAAAGGAACGAGGACTTTTCCGTGGAGAGCGATTGTTATTTCTGAAAATGATGCAGCTTTAGCCAATAATGATATGGTTCAGAAATTAGCCGAACCATCCAAAATAAAAGATATTTCGTGGATAAAACCCGGAAAAGTGGCTTGGGACTGGTGGAACGACTGGAATATTTATAACGTTGATTTTAAAGCAGGAATTAATACGCAGACATACAAATACTACATTGATTTTGCTTCTAAAAACAAAGTTGAATATGTGGTTTTGGATGAAGGCTGGAGTGTTGAAACCGACATTATGAAACACAATCCAAATGTAGATTTGGAAGCTTTAATTGCTTACGCGAAAGAAAGAAATGTTGGTATTATTTTGTGGGCTTCGTGGATGGCTTTGCATGAAAATATTGATGGCGTTTTTGACAATTATGCTAAATTGGGTGTAAAAGGTTTCAAAGTTGATTTCATTGATCGTGACGATGCTAAAATGGTAAATTCGGTTTATGAAATTGCTCAAAAAGCAGCCAATCACAAACTGATTATTGATTTTCACGGCATGTACAAGCCAACAGGAATTCAGCGAACGTATCCCAATATTTTAAATTTTGAAGGTGTAAAAGGCTTAGAAAATAATAAATGGACACCAAATGATGATGTTCCATTATACGACACCACAATTCCGTTTATCAGAATGATGGCAGGTCCAATGGATTATACGCCGGGCGCGATGCGAAATGCGACAAAAAGCGAGTTCAAACCTAGCCACTCCAACCCGATGAGTCAGGGAACAAGATGTCACCAGCTGGCACTTTACACGATTTTTGAAGCCCCTTTGCAAATGATGGCCGACAGCCCTACTGCTTTTATGAAAGAGCAGGAAAGCACTGATTTTATTGCTAAAGTTCCAACGACTTTTGATGAAACTGCTGCTCTTGATGGAGAAGTTGGAAAATACGTTTCAATTGCCAGAAGAAAAGGAAATACATGGTATTTAGGCGCAATAACAAATTGGGATTCCAGAGACATTACTATTGATTTTTCTTTCCTTGAAAAAGGGAAAAAATTCCAAGCAGAAATTTTCTCAGACGGCTTAAACGCTGACAAAGCAGCAACTGATTATAAAAAAGAAATTGTTACTGTTGATTCATCCACAAAACTTACATATCGATTAGCAAACGGCGGCGGATTGGCGATGATTATTAAATAAAAATACATCCATTTTTATATAACAAACCCGACAGGTTTTTGAAACCTGTCGGGTTTACTATTTAGAATCTAAACTTGACTACGACGCGTATCTACAATCCCGTGCATTCACAATTCACAATTTACAATTAAGCTAATATCTTCTCAATGGCATTCAATTCATCATGCGAAAACTCAGTATTTTGCAGACAATCAATATTATTGCATAATTGTTTTACAGAACTAGCACCAATTAAAACCGACGTAATTCGTTTATCTTTTTGCAGCCAAGCCAAAGCCATTTGTGCCAAAGACTGGTTTCTATTTTGAGCAATTTCATTCAGCTGCATTAATTTCTGAATGCGTTCCTGTGTTACCTCATCTTCTTTCAAATGTCCGTTTGGATTATGCGCTCTTGAGTTTTCTGGAATTCCGTTTAAATATTTATCTGTTAAAAGTCCTTGTGCCAAAGGCGAAAACGCAATACAGCCCACTCCTTTTTCTTCCAAAACATCTAATAATCCGTTTTCAACCCAACGCTCCAGCATTGAATATTTCGCCTGATGAATCAAACATGGTGTTCCTAATTGTTTTAAAACATCAACTGCAGCTCTCGTTTGTTCGGCAGAATAATTACTAATTCCAACATACAAAGCTTTTCCGCTTCTAACTGCATGATCAAGTGCCATCATAGTTTCTTCAATCGGCGTTTCTGGATCTGGACGATGTGAGTAAAAAATATCAACATAATCAATACTCATTCGCTTTAAACTCTGATCTAAACTCGAAAGCAGATATTTTCGTGAACCCCAATCTCCATAAGGACCATCCCACATCGTGTAACCTGCTTTAGTAGAAATCACGATTTCATCACGCAGATTTCCCTGAAAATTATGCCACAAGATTTTACCGAAATTTTCCTCAGCCGATCCTGGAACCGGCCCGTAATTATTCGCTAAATCAAAATGAGTAATTCCTTTATCAAAAGCTTCAATAGCGATACTTTCGGCATTTTCAAAATTATCAACTGAACCGAAGTTATGCCACAGTCCTAAGGAAATCTCTGGAAGAAGCAATCCACTTTTCCCGCATCTGTTATATTTCATTGTTTAATTTTAAAGTTGGAGTTTTAATAGATTTTAAAAATACAAAAATCTCCCGCAGATTTAGCCGATTTAGGAGATAAAAAAATCTGCCTAATTTGCTAAATCTCCGAGAGAAAATATGCCTACAATTAATCTCGCAAAGTCGCAGAGTTGCAAAGTTTTAATTTAAAAATAATATTCAATAGCGTCCAGCTTTAGCTGGATGAAAATATAAACGCAATCAAAAAGGCTTTAGCCAAACTTTAAAGTTCGGCTAAAGCCTTTTTCTATTCAAATCTTATTCCCCTAGCTGAAGCTAGGGGCTATTCAAAAAAAACTTTGAACCTTTGAACCTTTGAACCTTTGAACCTCAAAAAAACTATTCCTTTATCTCAAACCCACTTTGCAAGCCTTTATCAGAACTTCCTCCAACCATGATTTTAAAAGTTCCCGGTTCTACCAAATAAGTTCCTTCGTTATTATAAAAACCAAGTTCTTTATCCGTTAAAGTAAAAGTTACCGTTTTAGTTTCACCTTTTTTCAGGTTAATCAATTCAAAACCTTTTAGTTCTTTTATTGGGCGAACGATACTTGCATATTCATCGTGAATATACAATTGTACCACTTCTTTTCCGTCATAATTCCCTGAGTTGGTAACCTCAACGCTTACCTCAACTTTTTCTCCTTTTGCAAAAGATGTTTTATTTAGTTTCAGATTTTTATAATCGAAAACCGTGTAACTCAATCCAAAACCAAACGGAAACTGAGGCGTTTTCTCTACATCCATATAATGTGACCAAAAAACATTTTTATCACTGTCAATTGGTCTTCCTGTACTGTATTTGTTATAGTAAATTGGAACCTGACCTACATTTCTAGGAAACGACATTGGCAGTTTTCCGCTTGGATTGTAATCGCCGTATAAAACCTGTGCAATTGCATTTCCTGCCTGAGTACCTAAATGCCAAGCCTCAACAATTGCCGGAACATTTTCTGCCGCCCACGGAATACTCAACGGACGACCATTATTTAAAACCAAAACCACATTTGGATTTACCTTATAAATTTCTTCTAATAATTCCTGCTGCAAACCAGGCAGGTTTAAATCAGTACGGCTTCTTCCCTCACCGCTCTGGAAACCATATTCACCTAAAACCATTACCACAACATCGGCATTCTTTGCTGCTTTTTTAGCCGCTTCAAATCCGTTTTTGTCTGTTGTGTTAAAAACTGTTTCCGTTAAGAAAGTCGCTTTTTGTTTTAGTAAATCAACTCCTTTTTCAAAAGTCAGCTGATTGTCTTTGTATTGCTGCATTCCCTCTAAAACCGAAACGGCAGTATCATCAGAAGCCGCAATTCTCCAGCTTCCCAACGGACTGTTTTTATCATTCGCCAAAGCACCAATCAAAGCGATTTTCTGTCCTGATTTCTTTAGCGGAAGCAGATTCTTTTCATTTTTCAATAAAACGATCGATTTCTTCGCCATATCCAAAACGCCTTCGTTGTTGGCTTTACTTCCCACAACTTCCTTTTCGCGTTTTTCATCACAATATCTGTACGGATCATCAAATAATCCCAATTCAAATTTCACACGCAAAATTCTGCGAACAGCATCATCAACCAAAGCTTCTTTTACTTTTCCAGATTTTACCAAATCCACCAGTTTTGCCACATATAAATACGATTCCATATCCATATCAGAACCTGCGATTACCGCTTTTGCCGTTGCATCGGCTTCGTCTTTTGCATAGCCGTGTGCGATCATTTCGCGAATCGAAGCGTAATCAGAAATCACAAATCCGTCAAACTTCCATTTTCCTTTTAAAATATCTCTTTGCAAAAAAGCATTTCCCGTTGCAGGAACACCATTCAAAGTATTAAACGAATTCATAAACGTACGAACTCCAGCTTCAACCGTCGCTTCAAAAGGAGGCAGAACTGAATTGTACAATTTAGAATTACTAATATCAACGATGTTATATTCCAAACCAGCCTCAACGTAACCATAAGCGGCAAAGTGTTTCGCACAAGCCGCAATCGTATTTACTTTAGCCAAATCAGCAGCCGTTTCTCCCTGAAAACCTTTTACTCTGGCGTAACCCACTTTACTTCCCAAATACGGATCTTCTCCCGCGCCTTCCATCACACGTCCCCAGCGCCCATCATTTGCCACATCTACATTTGGCCCAAAAGTCCAGTTAATTCCAGATGCCGAAGCTTCATCTGCCGCAATTGCAGCCGATTTTTTAATCGCTTCTAAATCCCAGCTTGCCGCTTCTGCCAACGGAATCGGGCTTAACGTTTTATAACCATGTATTACATCAAAACCAATAATTAACGGAATTCCCAAACGGGTTTCTTCAACCGCAATCTTCTGCACGGCACGAACTTCTTTTACACCGCGAACCGTTAACATTGAGCCGACTAATCCTTTTCTTAAATGTTCGTATTTTAATTCAGCTGTTCCGCCTTTTGGAGCTGGTCCCGTTACGTCCCAAAAACCGTTATATTGGTTCATCTGCCCCACTTTCTCCTCCAGCGTCATTAAAGGCAAAAGCAAATCAATTCTTTGCTCAATAGTTTTATTTTTATCCAAATACGGCTTTTTTTGTGCATTCATATTTCCAACAGTAAAAAGGGACAAAACCCCAATAATTATTATTTTTTTATTTTTCATGGTTAGTTAGTTTTTTTTTAAGCTTCTAAGATGCTGAGATTCTAAGGTTAACGTTTTGGGCGTGTCCCTCCGGGTCGGGCTATCCGTTTCAAGTCCTCGCACTTCCTTCGTCAGGCTGTGGGCTTTTCACTTCTATCCCTCACGCGAACGGTTTATTGAGAACTTTTTTGGCTTTCCACTTTCTACACACAGTCTTGTCATCCTGAGCGGAGTCGAAGGACACACAAGTAGCTCCACACAGAATGTCGCCAATCTTTGTCTAACTACTTATTGTACCTCTCTTTGCGGGGCTTCGACTCCGCTCAGCCTGACAAAAGCAAACAAAAAACCTGCGCTAACCTGTTCAATCAGTAAAATCCGCGGGCAAAAAATCTAAAATCTACATTCTAAAATTCTGATGTAAAACAAGAAGCCGGCAAATTCACCTTATTAAACAAGTCTGATTGAATTGTATTTCCCCAAGCAAATCTCACCTTTACCGGATTCGATACTTTTTTACTTGTCAAAATCACCTCGTTATTTTTAATTGAAGCTTCGGCTGGATAAAAAACTCCATCAGCTGCCGCAACTTCAAATTGATTTGAAATTTTGTTTTTAAAATATAATCCGTCAGCGTAATCAAAAGAGACTGTCACTTTATTTTTATTTGTTTTAAAATCTTTAAAAAGTGGTCCGTTTACCAAATTTGAATTGACTTTATAAGTTTCAGCAAGAGCCAGATTTGCAAGACGAATTCCAACCGACTTTTTGTTTTTTGGATGAATATCAATCGTATCTGAAATGTCAGAAGTCAAAACCATTCCTGTTTTTGGAACTTCTTTTAAAATTTTTCTTTGAGAATTTCTAACCGTTACGTTCGAGAAATTATTCGTTCCGGTTTTATAAGGTGCAATCTGAACAAAATAAAAAGGGAATTCATCATTCCAGGCTTTTCTCCATGAAGCAATCAAAGCCGAAAGCGTTTTATCGTAAACTAAAGAACCCACATTCGATTCGCCCTGATACCAGATTGTGCCAGCAATTTTAAATCCTGTAATTGGAGCAATCATAGCATTATAGGCACGTCCCGGTTGATGTGGTCCGTATTCTTGTTCATTTAACTTCTTAGCATTTTCTAATAAAACTGGATCATTTTGAACAACTTCTTCCGGCATCCAGATTTCGGCAGGAGTTCCGCCCCAGTTTGAAGAAATCAATCCAATTGGAACATTTTTTAAATCTTCGCGTAAACGTTTGGCAAAAAAATAACCAACGGCACTGAAATACTTCATGGTTTCCGGAGTCGATTCGACCCAATTTCCCAATACATTATTCTGCGGAGTTACGGCAGTAGATTTTGAAACCGTAAAAAATCGAATATTCGAATTTGCGGCATTTTTTACTTCTTCATCGCCATTCTCGATTCCCCAGCTGGCCGACATTTCCATATTCGACTGCCCGGAACAAAGCCAGACTTCTCCAATTAAAATGTTTTTAAGTACAACTTCATTATATCCTTTAATCAAAATTGTATAAGGTCCGCCAGCCTCAGGGGTTTTAATAGTAAGTTCCCATTTCGCCTGATTATTGGCAACGGTTTTATATTCCTGATTGTTCCAGCCCGAAACTAGTTTAATTTCTTCTTTTGGATTTGCCCAGCCCCAGATTTTAACTTCAGAATTGCGCTGTAAAACCATATTATCTCCAAAAATATTAGGAAGCGTAATATTTGCCTTTACTGAAACACAAATCATTAAAAAGAAAACAAATAGTAGATTATTTTTCATTTAAAAGCTTTTTTAAAAATGGTCCATATTCATCTGCCAGAACTTTATGATCAGCAACATCTGGATGACCTGTACAGCCTTTTGGCGTCATAGGTTTAAATTTGAAAATCTGGATTGCTTTGTGGTTTTTATCTTCTGCAAAAGAATTTTTTACTTTTTTAAGGCACTCTTCAAAAACTACTGCTTTTTCGCCGTTAACCATTGGACTGTTTGTAATGACAATCTGCACATTCGGATTATGCTCGTACAGCATTTTTATAAAATTGATGTAATTTGAAACATATTTAGCAGCATTAAAAGGCAGACGTTCTTTTTTGCCGTCTCCGCCTGAAAAATCATTTGTTCCTAAAGCAATGCTGATAATATCAGGCTGAAAAGCAAAATCATATTTAGGTTTTGAAGCATCTTTCGTCAGATATAAATTCGGATAAGCGTCCGGCATTATGACTTCATCTTTATTTTCGTCATTCCAGTTTCTATACATTCCAATTCCAGAAACCGAGCTCATCAAATATGCTGCTCCTATTTCTCTTGAAAGTGTTGGCCCATAAGCGTAATAACCATTATGGTGATCAAAATATTCGCCTTTATCACAAGGAACATCAGACGGATCGCTTGCTGCGCCGCAGGTAATAGAATCTCCAATGAATTCGATTTTCTTTTTCTTTTTAAAAGAAATTGCAGTAAGTTTTGCTGTTGTTCCGGCAAATAAAATACCGCCGCTGTGCGCTTCTGTATTTTTATAAATTTCTAAACGATGTTCTTTTTTATTTGAAGTTACTTTTATTGGAAATGACTGTACTGCGCCTTTTTCAATTCTGATTTTCCCAATATATTTTCCGTCCAAAACCAACTGAACATAATTATGATGTTCATAAGAATCTACGCTTTGAAGTGAAATCGAACATTCGTTTCCTGTAAAATTAAAAGTTACAGAAGAAGCAGTTCCAATTAAAATGACGTTATCATTTTGAAGTTTATCTATTCGGCCTTCGTATAAAAAAGTTTTTGCTGAATTTTGAATTTGTGAGGTTGAAATAATTGAATTCAACAAAAACAAAATTAAAAGAGCTCTTTTTTTGAGAAACATAATTTATTTGTTAAAATATAAATGCAATTCACAAATATATTTCAAATACTGTTTCAAAAAAGATACTAAAACGTCAAAAAGCAATAAAAAAACACCACATAAACACATCATTTCATTTGTTAAAACTGTTAATTCTTACAATTAGTAACGAGGTATTCTTTTGATTTACAAAATTTAGAGTCTATCTTTATCGATTCAATATTTTCTTACTTACAAAAAAATGAGGTCATATCTTTTAACAGCTTTATTATCTATTACGCTATTTTCTTCTTTTACCATAAAAAAGAGCGAAAAGCAGACTTTAATTGATAATCGAAAAATTCAAACCGAAATCAATAGAGATTCTATCATCGAATATGCTAAAAAGTATTTAGATACGCCTTATAAATATGCCAGCAGTGATCCTAAAAAAGGATTTGACTGTTCTGGTTTTGTGAGTTATGTTTTTAAAAATTTTGGCATGAATCTGCCAAGAAGTTCCGGCAGTTACAAAAACTTAGGAACTGCCTTAAAACCTGAAGATTTTAAAGTTGGAGATATTTTAGTTTTTTACGGATATAAAGACAGAACAGTTATAGGCCATTTGGGAATCATCTGTGAAGCTGACGGAATGCATTCTAAATTCATTCATGCTTCATCAGGAAAAGCACAAAAAGTAACTATTACCGCATTAGACACAGAACATTATACCAAACGTTTTTATAAATGTATTAATGTTTTACCTGAATAATTTTCAGCCACAAATTAAACAGATTAACACAGAAATTTTATAATCTCTTAAATCCTTTAATCCGTGGCATTAGACAATAAACTTTTTTTTAAAATTTGGAATTTCAAAATTGGAGTTTAAATCTTTTTATTCTTCTGTCAATAATTTAAGCAGACTTTCATCTCTTTGATAAATGTCTTTATAAAAATTTAAATTGCCTTCGCGGTCTACCCATGCAGTAAAATATCCTATATAAACTGGGAATTTTTTCTTTATAGTGTACCAGCTTTCTTTTCCTGCATGCATGGCTTTATCAATTCGGGCTTCAGTCCATTTTGGATCTTCTTTTAATATTTCAATTGCCAGTTCACGAGGTTTTGCTACACGCACGCATCCGTGGCTAAAGGCTCTGCTTTCTCTCTCAAACAAACTTTTTGACGGCGTATCGTGCAGATAAATATTACTTGAATTAGGAAATAAAAACTTTACAAGTCCTAAAGAATTGTTTTTTCCAGGAAGCTGACGAACTGCGCCATTGTTCCATTCAAGATTTTTCTGAGCCAGATAGTTTTTATTTTTAGCCATTCCGGGTTTTATCTCTTTAGCAATAATACTTGGAGGCACATTCCAGTACGGACTGAAAACAATATTACTCATTGTTCCGCTGAAAATAACCGTTTTGGTCATCGCTTTTCCAACCACAACCGGAGAAGTAAATGCAATTTGTCTGTCGCGGATAAGATATAATTTGAATTCAGGAATATTTACTTCGATATACTGCTGTCCCTTTTCAAGTTCAGGATCAATCCATCGGCAGCGTTCCATATTGACAATAATGGTTTTAATACGGTCTGAAACCGGAATATTCAAATCGGTAATATGTTCTGGAAGAATCGTATTTTTTGGTGCAAAACCATGATGAAGTTCATAACTTTTTAATCCTTTTATTAAAGTAGAATCGCAGACTGCACTTTTATTGTCTTCTTCAATATCCTGAGTAATAAAAAGTCTTTCTCTTATTTGAGAAACAATTGGAGATGAATCACCAAGTTTTAAACCCTTATAAGTATCATCAATTTCAATAGTTTTCCAGCCTCCTTTTTTTTCTATTTCTCTATATCGTTTAAGAGCATCGCGCAGTTTGTAATACTGGCTGAACATTTTACTTTTCTTATCGTCGTTTATAGTCGATTTTTCAAAAATAGAATCAGAGAAAACCTGATAATTTAGTTTTTTTCTCGGCAGAAGCCATTCTAATGAAATCGAAGTTTTTTCGTCAAATCCTCTGTATACTTTTTCAGCATAGTAGAAATACAAATTTGTAATCATTAAATCTGTATTGACTTTTGAAAGTTTATTATCAGCATTTCCTTCAAAAACAGCGTTGATTTCTTTGTACGGAAAATTTGCTTTTAACCCTTCGTTTTCTAATCCTTTGTATTTATTAAACAAAGTATTTCCAAACTCCACTACACCTTTATTATCAAGCCATAGTTGTGTCGCGTTTTTCTTTTTATATAAGGATTTAACCTGCTCTTCAAAATTTTTCAATTTCGGGTAAGTCTCATAAAAACTTGCAATAGCTGTTGTATCTATCGTAAGCCTGAGTTCAGGCACAACTGCTTTTTCTTTCTTTTGATTTTCTTCTTTTTTATCTCCTTTACAGGAAACTGCTAAAAACAGAAACACAAAAGCGATAAATGAACACCAAATTTTCATACTATTTTTTTTGATAAAAGTAGAAAAGTTTTAATAAAAACAAAGCTCCTCAAAAAATAAAAAAACATTAAATTAAGACAAAAAAAAAGCTCCAAATGCATTACACATTTGGAGCTGCCACGATATAACCAACCTATTTAAAACTTTTTAGATAACTGTACCTTTTAGAGTAAGGATTTTTGGAGCAGTTTCGGCACTAGTTGTTACTGTAACTGTTTTTGTAAAAGCACCTTTGTTTGCTGCATTGTAAGTTGCTGTAACCTTTGCAGATTTTCCTGGTAAAATTGGTTCTTTGGTGTAATCTGTTGCTGTACAACCGCATGAACCCTGAACTTGTGTAATTACCACAGAAGTTTTTCCTGTATTTTTAAATTCATAAACAATCGCTTTTGGAGTTCCCTGCGGAATTTGTCCAACATCAATTGTTTCGGCTTTCCAAACAATTGTTGAAGCTGTTGTTCCTTCAATTTCTTTTTCATTTACAATTGACTGCACCGGAGCAATTGCCGAAAAAGACATTAGCCCTAAAGCCAAAGCAAGCATTGAGATTTTGATGATTTTCATAGTTAAATATATTAAATGGTTTAAAGTTCGATTTTCATATTACAAAGGTAATTCAGACAAAATCGAATCGCTGTTAACCGCTTTCAAATGTTTGTTAACGACTTGTTAATCGCTTTTTTTAAGTATATTTTTGATTAATATTACACTTTCTAAAGTCTGTTTTCTTGAAAATAAATAAACTCAATAGTATTATAGTTCTAGGACTTGTCGCCATAATAAGCATTTTGGTTGCACAATTGCTTTGGACTAAAGAAGCTTTTACGATTGAACAAAAAAAGCTGAGTCAAAAAGCGCATATTGCACTTTTGGAGGTTGCAAAAAAATTATATGAAGGAACCAATCATGAGCTTCCGGCACAAAATCCTGTGCAAAAAATTGCCAACGATTATTATATCGTAAATGTCGACAATGAGTTTGAGCCTGATATTCTGGAATTTTATCTCCTGACTGAATTCAAAAAAATGAATATCACGACCGATTTTGAATACGCTATGTACAATTGCCAGAGCGACGAAATGATTTATGGTGATTACATTTCTTTATCGCACAAAAAAAAATCTGAGTGTAAAAAAACCGTCTATTTCCCTAAACATAAAAATCTGGTTTATTATTTCGCAGTTCGTTTTCCTAACGAAACCACTTATTTATTCAGTTCAATGCGGTTTTGGTTTATTCTTTCGATTGCTTTAATCTTGATTTTATTGATTTACGTTTATTCGATTTTTACTCTTTTACAGCAAAAAAAATATTCAGAATTACAGCGTGATTTTATCAATAATATGACGCATGAGTTTAAAACTCCTTTGTCTTCTATTTTAATTGCTTCAAAATATTTAAGCGAACAAAGCCCAATTAAAGATGACAAGAAACTGTACACTTATACAGAAATCATTATTAATCAAAGCCACAAACTAAATCATCATGTAGAAAAAATTCTAAACGTTGCCAAATCAGATCATACTCCGTTAGAATTAAAAAAAGAAAGCGTTATAATTGTTCCGATAATCGAAGAAGCTATCGAAAATATCCAGTTAAAATGCCCTGAAGCTGTTATTCAAATTGAAAGTTCATCTAAAGAATATATATTAGAAACTGATGTTTTTCATTTTGCTAATTTGATTTACAACCTTTTAGACAATGCGATAAAATACTGCAATAAAAAACCTGAAATTACAATTAGAATCTCAGAAGAAAATTCGACTTTAAAATTAGAATTTATTGATAACGGAATTGGTATTTCTTCTAAAAAAATATCCTTTATATTTGATAAATTTTATCGCGTTCAAAACGAAAAGAGCAATGAAGTAAATGGTTTTGGACTTGGATTATACTATGTTAAAGAAATCTGCAGTCTGCAGAACTGGAAAATAAAAGCTGAAAATAATTCTGAAAACGGAGTTACTATAACTTTGTTAATTCCTTATAAAAAATGAAAAACTTCAAAATACTTTACACAGAAGACGATGAAACTCTGGCATTTTTAACCAAAGATAATCTGGAACAGAATAATTATGAAGTTATTCACTGCACCAATGGAAAATCTGGTTTGGAAACATTTAAAAATGAAGATTTTGATATTTGCATTTTTGACATTATGATGCCAAAAATGGACGGTTTTGAACTGGCCGAAGAAGTAAGAAAAATTGATAATGATGTACCTATTATTTTTCTTTCGGCTAAAACCTTAAAAGAAGACCGCATAAAAGGGCTTCGTCTTGGCGCCGATGATTATTTAGTAAAGCCTTTCAGCATTGAAGAATTAATTTTAAAGATTGAAATTTTCCTGAAACGTTCGCAGAAAAACAATAAAGTAGAAAAATCTGTATATGAAATTGGGAAATATCAATTTGATACCAAAAATTTTATTCTTTTTAATGAAGAAGAAAAAGTGGGCCTTACACAGCGCGAAGCTGAGTTACTGAAACTTTTTATAGACAATAAAAATCTTGTTTTAAAAAGAGAACAAATTTTAACTGCACTTTGGGGTACAGATGATTATTTTATGGGAAGAAGCCTTGATGTTTTTATTTCGCGCCTGCGCAAAATTTTAGCCAATGAAAAAGGTATTTCGATTGAAAACCTGCACGGAATTGGGTTTCGCTTTTCTATTGAATAAATAATAACAATTCTGTTAAAAATAAAGAAAAATCTGTAAAACAATTTTCAAAAAACTTTGTATTTTTAAGTTCTAATTTTCCCAGATATGAAAATACATCATTTGCGAAATGCCACGTTGGTTATTGAAACAGAAGAGCATGTTATTCTGGTTGATCCAATGTTAGGAAAAAGAAAAACAATTGCGCCTTTCACAATTTTTCGTTACAAACCTAAGAGGAATCCGCTGGTAGCTTTGCCAAAAAACAGCAGAGAAATTTTGAGCAGAGTAACTCACTGCCTGATAACACATTTACACCCAGATCATATTGATAAGGCGGGCGAAGTATTTTTGCGAAGAAAAAGTATTCCGGTTATCTGCAGTGCAAAAGATGAAAAATCTCTTTCATTAAGAGGTCTTAATATTATGCAGACTTTAAATTACTGGGAACCTCAGCCTTTTTTAGGAGGAAGAATTATTGGTATTCCTGCTCTTCACGGCTACGGTTTTATAGCAAAATTAATGGGAAATGTAATGGGTTTTTATGTTGAGCTTACCAACGAAAAGTCAATTTATATAAGTTCAGACACTATTTTTACTGATGATGTGCAAAAAGCATTGATAGAATTAAAACCAGACATTGCAACCGTTGCGTGCGGTACTGCCAGATTAGACATTGGACAGCCATTGTTAATGCGTATGAATGATATTTTGAAATTTGCGGCTCTTGCACCCGGAAAAGTTTTTGCAAATCATCTGGAAGCCCTAAATCACTGTCCTACAACACGCGAAGAATTGAGAAGAGCTTTGACAGAAAATAATCTTTTATATAAAACGGCAATTCCAAGTGACGGAACCAGCGTTGAATATTTATAAAACTAGGAGTCCAAATTCTCGCAGTGTATTTACAGGTTTAGAATACCAAAACAATTCAAAATCGTCCAGCGAAGTTTCAAAATCATTTTTCACTTCCTGAAAAGTGTAGTTTTTTGCGTTAGAAATTGAAATTTTAGATAAAATTGATGTCAGCCATTCGCCTTCTTCCTTGCTCGTTTGAACGGTAAAACTTTCTTTTTTATCATGAAAAGTCAGGGACATCATTTCCCAGCTTCTTCCTTTTTTCGATTTTGTAAAAAGCTCTGCAAAAGGTTTTCCGCCAAGCCAGACTACTTTTGCATTTGGTTTAGTATTAAAATCATTTTGTTCTTCGAGTGCATTAAAAATAAAATCAGGATGGATTTTCGTTTTTGGAATTTTAAAGTCAAACCAGTCTTGTAATTCATAATCAAAACAAATTCCGTGCATGAAATTAAAAAGCGATTTCTTTAATCCGAAACTAAATTTATCGTGATTGATTCCTGTTGAATCTGTATATTCAATATCATTATTGGCAAAAGTACCTATTAGTTCTGTTTTTTTAGTCACACCAAATTGTTCGGGATACAACCCAACCGGACTATGAGCTGTCAAAGCAAACTGATGCCAAAATCCTGACTGCAAAACTCCTGCCTCAAATAACTGACGAACCATTTCGAGACTGTCAATTGTTTCCTGAATGGTTTGTGTTGGATATCCGTACATTAAATACGCATGAACCATAATTCCCGCTTCGGTAAAGTTTCTTGTTACTTTGGCAACCTGTTCTACCGTTACACCTTTATCAATTAATTTCAACAATCGGTCTGAAGCAACTTCTAAACCACCTGAAACGGCAATACAGCCAGAAGCTTTCAGCAACAAACATAAATCTTTTGAAAAACTTTTCTCGAAACGAATATTAGTCCACCAAGTTACAGCCAGTTTTCTTTTTAAAATTTCCAGCGCCAAAGCACGCATCAATGCCGGCGGTGCCGCTTCATCAACAAAATGAAATCCGTTTTGTCCTGTCTGTTCTATTAATTCTTCCATTCGATCGCAAAGCAGACTTGCCGCAACTGGCTCGTAAACTTTTATATAATCTAAGGAAATATCACAAAAAGTACATTTTCCCCAATAACAGCCGTGCGCCATCGTAAGTTTATTCCAACGCCCGTCACTCCACATTCTATGCATTGGATTTACAATTTCAATAACCGAAATGTATTTATCCAAAGGCAGATCAGAATAATCAGGCGTTCCAACCTGAGATTGTTTGTAATCGTGTTTTAAAGAATTATTTTTATAAACTACTTCCCCGTTTTCTAATAAAAATGTTCTTTTATAACGCTTCTCTTCATTTGACTCCTCTCGGGATGACAAATTATCAACAAGTTCTTCAATTGGAACTTCGCCATCATCTAAAGTAATAAAATCGAAAAACTCAAAAACACGTTTGTCTGAAAGTGAACGCAGTTCAGTATTTGGAAAACCGCCTCCCATTGAAATTTTAATTTCGGGATGATTTTGTTTTACCCATTGTGCAGATCGGAATGCGCTGTATAAATTCCCAGGAAAAGGAACAGAAATTAAGAAGAAAGTTGGTTTTACATCTTCTATTTTCTTTTTCAAAATAGAAATTAAAATCGAATCAATATACGTTGGTTCTTTTTGAAGCTCGTTATATAATTCATCAAACGAATTGGCACTTCGTCCTAAACGTTCGGCATATCGGCTGAAACCAAAATTTTCATCGACACATTCTACAATAAAATCCGAAATATCTTCGAGATATAAAGTAGCCAGGTGTTTTGCCTTATCCTGAGTTCCCATTGTTCCAAAAGCCCAATCGAGTTCTTCCAGCTGTGCAAAACGAGAAGCTTCCGGCAGGAAATCTTCCTGACAAATCTGCAATGCCAAAGTTGGATTTTTTCCCTGCAGAAACTGAATTACAGAATCGATTGTTTTGATGTATTCGTCTTGTAAAGCAAAAATTCTTTTAGAATTATCTGAAATTTCAGCGTTCAAAACTTCAAACTTGAAACCTGAAACCTGAAACAAATCATAAAGTCCTTTTTTCGAAAACAATTCTAAAATAACATCAATACCCAAATCTGCCTGAACCGATTCGATATTTTTGGTATTCAGGAAACCTTTTATATACGCCGTTGCCGGATACGGAGTATTCAGTTGTGTAAATGGAGGCGTAATTACAAAAAGTTTCGTTTTCAAAGGGATTTATTTTTTTGCAAAAATACGAGTTCTTTAGAGACTTTTATGGTAAAGATTTTAAAGTCGTTTTAAGTTTAATTTTTTTAATCAAAAAATCCGCAGTCCTGATAATTCTCAAGATTGCGGATTTTATATAAATCTTTAAAAAATTAAAACTTATGTTCGTCTTTACTTATTACTAAAAATGAAATTAGAGAAATAAGCGCGGCAGTAACTAAATAGAACCCTACATAGCTCACATCGTATTTCTTTGCCAGCCAAATGGCAATCATTGGTGCAAAAGCCGCTCCCAGAATTCCTGCCATATTAAAAGTTAAAGAGGCACCAGAATAACGAACGTTTGTTGGAAACAACTCTGATAAAAATGTTCCTAAAGGTCCATAAGTAAAGCCCATTAAAGCCATTCCTATACAGGCAAAAGTTGTTACTAAGGCAATATTTCCTGTGCTTAAAAAGAATGAAAAGAAAAACCCAAAAACAGCAATTGCAGCCGTAGCCAGAATAAGCATTTTACGACGTCCTATTTTATCTGCCACAACAGCCGAAACTGGAATAAAAATGGCAAAAAACAATACTGAGAATAACTGAATTAATAATCCGTCTCTTTTAACAATTCCTAAGTCTGAAGTTGCCCAGCTCAATGTAAACACAGTCATTAAATAAAACACCAGGAAAGTTGTAATTGCTGCAAACGTTCCAAAAATCAACTGGTTTTTATACGATTTTACTAATTCTAAAAAAGGAACTTTTACTTCCGCTTCATGCTTTTTAGCATTTTCAAAAGAAGGTGTTTCTGTAATTTTTGTTCGAATATAAAATCCTACGATTACCAAAAGCGCGCTGGCAATAAACGGAATTCTCCAGCCGTAATCCATAAAATCTTCATTGCTCATGGAATCAGTCAATAATAAAAAAGTCCCGCCCGAAAGCAATAATCCAATTGGAGCACCCAATTGCGGGAACATTCCGTACCAGGCACGTTTGTGCGGCGGTGCATTTTCTATTGCCAATAAAACGGCTCCGCCCCATTCTCCTCCTAAACCAACGCCTTGCCCGAATCGGCAGAGCATTAATAACAAAGGAGCAGCAACACCAATACTGGCATAACTTGGCAAGAAACCTATTGTTACGGTCGAAATACCCATTGTTAGTAAGGCAGCAACCAAAGTAAATTTACGCCCGATTTTATCGCCGTAATGTCCAAAAAAAGCTGAACCTAACGGACGAGACAAAAACGCTATTGAAAAAGTAGCTAACGATTCCAGAGTCGCCATAGTCGAATCTGAACCCGGAAAAAATAATTGCGGGAAAACCAATACTGCAGCATTGGCATAAATATAAAAGTCAAAAAATTCAATTGTAGTTCCAATTAAAGAACCAAAAAGAACATGTTTTAATGAGTTCTTCTTTTTCGGGTTAGTTTCCATGTAAAATAGATATATCTTTTTTTTGGTTACAAAAATATAGTTTCATTATTAATATTTCACGTTTCGAACAATTAGTTTCAAAACACTTCTGTATTTTTAACAAATTTGATATATTTTACATTTTAAAGAACATTAATTTATTCGAATTTAAAATACTGATTTTAGGAACTTTAAAATAAAAAGTAAAAATCAAATCATAAGCAATCGTTAAAACCGTTTTTAACTGTATATTTTCATTAAATTTACAGCTGTCAAAAATAAATTTAAAATTATGCCTACCGACTGTATCAGCTATCAAACCTCTGGATATTTTTCTAAATTGATACAAGATTATTTAGATCAAAAATCAGAATTAAAAACGCTGTACAACCATTTTCCAACATTGGAAAATTTCGAAAAACAAATTGCCGAAAAAGTTTCGAACTTTGATAACCATAACCGAATTCCATTAGTTAATACCTTAAAAAAGCAATATCAAAACATCGAAATCTCGGATTCGACCAAACAAAACATTGAGCTTTTAGCACTCGAAAATACTTTTACAATAACAACAGGTCATCAGTTAAACTTATTTAGCGGGCCTTTGTATTTCTTATATAAAATTATTTCGACCATTAATCTTACCAAAGAATTAAAATCGAAATATCCATCTTATAATTTTGTTCCCGTTTATTGGATGGCAACAGAAGATCATGATTTTGAAGAAATCAATTATTTTAATTTTAAAGGAAAAAAATTCAGATGGAATAAAGAAAGTAATGGTCCGGTTGGCCGACTTTCAACTAAAGGTCTAGCTGAGTTTTTAGATATTTATTCCTTAGAATTAGGTTCGAGTACGAATGCCAATACTTTAAAAAAGCTTTTTGAAGACACTTATTTAAAACACGATAATCTGGCTGATGCAACCCGATTTTTAGCCAACAGCTTATTTGCTAATTATGGTTTAGTAATTATAGATGCTGACGATGCTGATTTAAAACGTGCTTTTATTCCGTATGCCAAGGAAGAATTAGAAAAACAGACTTCATACAAAGCTGTTCAGGAAACAATTGAACAATTAAAAGAATATACCGTTCAGGTAAATCCGCGTGAGATTAATTTGTTTTATATTGAAGACAATGTGCGCGAAAGAATCATTTTTGAAGAAGATAAATATTTTGTAAACAATACAAAAATCTCGTTTTCTAAAGATCAAATTCTTTCTGAATTAGAAAATCATCCTGAAAAATTCAGTCCAAATGTGATTATGCGTCCGCTTTATCAGGAAATAATCCTGCCTAATTTATGTTACATTGGCGGAGGCGGAGAAATTGCTTATTGGCTGGAATTGAAATCTTTTTTTGATGCCGTAAACATCACTTTTCCGATGATTTTAGTTCGTAACTCTGTTCTTTTGGCAACAGAAAAACAAGCTAAAAAAGCAGACCAGTTAAACTTAAGCTGGAAAGACCTATTTACCAAACAAGAAAATTTAGTAAACGCGATTACACATAAAATTTCTGCATTTCCAATTGACTTGACACCTCAAAAAGAAATATTGAAAACCCAATTTCAATATCTTTACGAATTAGCAGATCAAACCGATAAATCGTTTTCTGGAGCTGTAAAAGCACAAGAAGTAAAACAAACAAAAGGTCTGGAAAATCTTGAAAAACGTTTATTAAAAGCGCAAAAAAGAAAACTGAGCGATCAATTGCAGCGCGTTATTGATTTACAATGTGAACTGTTCCCAAATAACAGTCTGCAGGAACGTCAAAGTAATTTTTCTGAATTTTATCTGGAAAAAGGCGAACAATTAGTACCGCTTTTATTACAGAAACTAAAACCTTTAGAAATGAATTTTAACATTATAACAATTTAAAAAAATAAAGTAATAATTCTGAGAACCAAATAACCACCTATCTTCTCCAAATTATTATTCTTCAAACCAAATAGCGATTTTTAAAATTATTAACTAACCAATTTACCCAAAACCAATGGTAAAAGAACGCTTAATTTCGCTAGATGTCTTTCGTGGACTAACAATTTTATTAATGACAATCGTAAACAATCCCGGTGACTGGGGAAATGTTTATCCGCCATTATTACACGCCGAATGGCACGGCTGCACCCCAACTGATTTAGTATTTCCGTTTTTCATTTTCATTATGGGAGTTGCTGTTCCGCTTGCAATGCCTGATAAATTTTATGACAGCACAACATTCAATAAAATCTTAGTTCGTTCTTTACGAATGCTTTGTTTGGGGATTTTCTTTAACTTTTTTGGAAAAATCCAGCTATTTGGACTCGAAGGTATTCCGCTTTTAATAGGCAGACTGGCAATAACCATTGCTGTAGGTTATGCCTTAATGGGAAGTTTTAGTTCAAAAGTCAAAAACATTCTGGCATTTTCAATACTGTTTACTTATCTTTTTTTAGCGTACAGTGGTATCGAAGCCTATCATGATGTAAGACTTCCGGGAGTTTTGCAGCGAATTGCAATTGTGTATTTTGTAGTTTCACTTTTGTATTTAAAAACCTCTCAAAGAACCCAGATCATAACCGGAATTGTTTTATTATTGGGTTATTGGGCAATCATGACTTTAATTCCTGTTCCCGGAATTGGTGAAGCCAATCTTGAAAAAGGAACCAATCTGGCTTCCTGGCTTGACAGCGTTTTGTTAAAAGGCCACATGTACCGCGGTACCGTAACCTGGGATCCGGAAGGAATTTTAAGCACACTTCCATCAATCGTAAACGGAATTATTGGTTTACTAATCGGACAGGTTTTACAGCGTGATACAACTAAAATTCTAAAAGCCCAGAAAATGGGAATTGCAGGAACGATTCTTATATTTTTTGGTTTAATGTGGGATTTGGTTTTTCCAATTAATAAGTCGATTTGGACAAGCAGTTATGTTTTATACACAACAGGCTTGGCAACAGTATTCCTGACAATTTTATATTACACCATCGATATTGCCGATTACAAAAAAGGATTCAAACCATTTTTAATCTGGGGTGTAAATCCAATGATTGTATTCTTTACTTCTCAGATTATTCCACAGGCATTGGTAATGATCGAGTTTCAAAACCCGCATAATCCTTCAGAAAAAATCAACTTATTAAATTATCTGTACAGCTTTTGCATTGCACCGTTTTTCAGCAATCCAATGACTGCTTCACTCGCAGGCGCATTAGTTTACGTGTGCATCTGGACCTTTATTTTGTGGATATTCTACAGAAACAAATTAATATTCAAAGTTTAAAATTTCCATCATATATGTAGAGGCGCACAGTTGTGCGTCTTTTTTTTGGTTAAAACATCATTCTAACGTGTTTTAATTACGAATTAATTAAAATCAATTCACAAAAAAAGTCTACTTTTGCACAAAATTTAATAAAATAGAAAATGGCAACAAATAGAACTTTTACAATGATTAAGCCAGATGCTGTTGCAAACGGACACATCGGAAATATCTTAGCAATGATCACTAATGGTGGTTTCAAAATCGTTTCATTAAAATTAACTCAATTAACTGTAGCTGATGCTAAAGCATTCTACGCAGTTCACGCAGAAAGACCTTTCTACGGAGAATTAGTTGAATTCATGTCACGCGGACCAATTGTTGCTGCAATTTTAGAAAAAGACAACGCAGTAGAAGATTTCAGAACTTTAATTGGTGCTACAAATCCAGCTGAAGCTGCTGAAGGAACTATTCGTAAAGCATACGCAACTTCTATTGGAGAAAATGCAGTTCACGGTTCAGACAGCGACGAAAATGCTGCTATCGAAAGTGCATTCCACTTTGCCGGAAGAGAGCAATTCTAATTTAAACTTCTTAGAAAGTTAGAATTTTAGACCGATTTAGATTTCTTAGAATCACATAAAAACAAAACCCACTTCAATGAAGTGGGTTTTGTTTTTTAATCAATTTATTTTTATTAAATAATCTAAGTCAGTCTAAAATTCTAAGAAGTCTAAGCAAGTCTAACGTAAAACAACATCCCTCACAACATCACGTCCTAGTTCTTCATTAATCATTTTAACGATTTTTGATTTTCCGTGACTTAACTCCTCTCTTAGAACAGCCGAACCAAGTTCAACATAAAGCGTGCTTCCTTTTAAAACAACATTTCTGGTGTACGTATTCACACCATTTCCCATTAATTGTCTCCAAGCTTCTCGCACATCAATTTGATCCATTCCAGGCTGTAATTTATTCACCTGAATAATCTGTTGCAAAACAGCCCCAATCGTACTTTCGTTATTTAGTCTTTTTGCCATCGTTTAAAATATTTACTGGTCCTGCTTTTTTATAATGATATTCTTTGTTCTGATCATTTTTTACCACAAAAGTTTCGTCTGAAATCGAAATCAATTCCTCACTCCATTTTGCGTAATCTGTTTTGTAATCCAGAAAAGTTCCTTTGTCAGTAAATCGAACCGAAACATTTTCAAAAGTATCCGTTGTCAAAAAAGTACCGTCAAGCTGCGCCATTACTTTTGTACGCGTTCCTTTATTGCCTTTAATCTGGAAATAATCAAAATTCTCGTTCATACCGTAAACCTTATCTTCACCTTTATCAAAAACTACTTTTTCAATTTCCCAATATCCGTTTAGTTTTGCAATATCTGCCGGTTTTATTTCCTGTTTACAGCTTGCAAACAAAAGCGATAAAACCAAAATCATAAAAGTGTTTTTCATAATAATTATAATATTAATAAGGAGCTGATCCTGCTGTCTGCTATATCTTTTCCCGGCTAAAGAAGCCAGAAAAAGGATACCGCTTCCATCAGGGCTATGGCTTCCGTTTTCAAAAGAAATTTAGTGAATACAAAGGTAACTTTATATCATTTAAAAGAAACAAAAAAATCATAAAACACATTAAACTATTTTACATATTTTTGGTCAAAGCCCTAAACCAAAAACACAAACCATGACCAAAACCATCTGCACATTACTGACAGCCCTATTCTTAATAAGCTGCAGTAAAGATTCAGCCGAACCTGAACAAAATCCAGAATCGGCAGAAACCATGTACTTTCCTCCATTAACAGGAACAGTCTGGGAAACAAAATCAATCGCCGACTTAAAATGGAATCAAAACGCCGTACAGCCGCTTTTAGATTATCTGGAACTTAAACATTCTAAATCTTTTATTATTTTAGTGAATGGCCGAATTGTTCTGGAAAATTATTTCAACGGACATAGCGCCTCAACAAACTGGTACTGGGCGAGCGCCGGAAAAACATTAACTTCAACAGTTACCGGAATTGCACAGCAGGAAAATCTGCTTAATATTAACAATAAGGTTTCGCAGTATTTAGGAACCGGATGGACCAGCGAAACATTAGCACAGGAAAATTTAATTACCTGCAAACATTTACTCACAATGACATCTGGACTTGATGACAGCACAGATGATGTTGATCCAGCCTCTTTAAAATACAAAGCCGATGCAGGAACACGCTGGGCTTATCATAATGTATATGTAAAACTGCAGGATGTCGTAGCAAAAGCAAGCGGACAAACCTGGGGAAATTATTTCAACGCTAAATTAAGAGACAAAATAGGAATGAATGGAACTTGGGTTCAGCTTGGCGTAAACAGCGTTTATACGAGTACAACAAGAAGCATGGCACGTTTTGGATTATTGATGCTGAATAAAGGAAAATGGGAAAACAATATTATTTTAAATGAAGCTTATTTTAACGAATCAACAACCACTTCTCAAAATATTAATTTAGGTTACGGCTATCTATGGTGGTTAAATGGAAAAAGTTCTTATCATTTACCGCAGTCACAACTTACTTTTCAGGGAAGCATAATTCCAACAGGACCAAACGATATGTTTATGGCTTTAGGAAAAAACGATCAAAAAATCTATGTAATTCCAAGCAAAAATATGGTTATCATTCGAATGGGAGACGCAGCAGATGATGAAAACCTTGCGTTATCTGATTTCGACAAAGTCTTATGGGAGAAAATCAGTGCTTTGTACAAATAAAAACAAATAAAAAATCCGAGGATATTTTATCAAACTAAAATATCCTCGGATTTTTTTTAAAACATAATGTTTTATCGCTTCGTTTTAAGTCTTTTCAGAATTCCCATAAAGAAAAAAACAACTCCCAAAACTAATAAAATATAGTAAAAAGAAAGGCTTTTATCTCTGGTAACATTTGCTAAAACAAAACACACAACACTCGCAAAATAAAAAGTAAGCGGTGTAATATTTTTAAAAGATTCTAAACTCATTATAAATTATTTAAAGAAACTGTCAACGAATTCATATTTATTAAAGACTTGTAAGTCTTCAATTCCTTCGCCTACACCAATATATTTTACCGGAATTTGAAACTGGTCAGAAATACCAATTACAACACCGCCTTTTGCTGTTCCGTCTAATTTTGTAACTGCAAGTGAAGTTACTTCTGTCGCAGCGGTAAATTGTTTTGCCTGTTCAAAAGCATTTTGGCCTGTTGAACCGTCTAAAACCAAAAGTACATCATGAGGCGCATCTGCAACAACTTTTTGCATAACACGTTTTACTTTAGAAAGCTCATTCATTAAATTGATTTTATTATGCAAACGTCCGGCAGTATCAATAATTACAACATCTGCATTTTGAGCCACGGCAGACTGCAGGGTATCAAAAGCTACAGAAGCGGGATCACTTCCCATATTTTGTCTTACAATTGGAACGTTTACACGATCTGCCCAAACTTGCAGCTGATCTATCGCAGCGGCACGGAAAGTATCGGCTGCACCTAAAACAACTTTATAACCTGCTTTTTTGAACTGATAAGCCAGTTTACCAATTGTTGTCGTTTTTCCAACACCATTTACTCCAACAACCATTAAAACATAAGGTTTTTTATCTTTTGGAATTTCAAATTCTGTTGCTTCACCTGTATTGGTTTCAGACAATAAACCGCCAATTTCATCACGAAGAATTTGATTTAATTCATCTGTTCCTAAATATTTGTCTTCGGCAACGCGTTTTTCGATTCTTTCGATAATTTTCAGCGTGGTGTTTACTCCAACATCTGAACCTACCAAAACTTCTTCAAGATTATCTAAAACGTCATCATCGACTTTAGATTTTCCTGCAACAGCTTTGCTTAACTTAGAGAAAAAAGTAGTTTTTGTTTTTTCAAGACCTTTATCTAAAGTCTCTTTTTTTTCGGTAGAGAATAATTTTTTAAAAAAACTCATTTTTAATTTATTGTTAGTTTTAGATTGTTCTTGAGTTTTGAAACAATCCTGATGTTTATAGAACGCGTATTGTTTTTAATCTAACCCCGACAGGATCGACATCCTTTGCCTGGCTTTTTTAGACAGGTAAAGATAAAGAGTATGGCGGGAACAAATGTTTAAAAAAAACACAATTTGTGGTGTTTCTATAAAATTTTAAACAAATATAAAAATAAAAAAGCTACTTCCGAAAGAAAGTAGCTTTTCTATATATTGTATTTGTAATTATTTCTTTTTCAAGAATTCATCAACTAATTCAGGAGCCATAATAGATTCTACGAATATATATGCACCAGTTTTTGGAGATTTTACCATTTTGATGGCTTTTGATAATCTCTTAGAAGATGTTTGTAACGATGCTACGGTTTTCTTTGCCATGATTCAAATGTTATTTGAAGTTTTTATAAAACTCAAATGGCAAACAACCATTGAGATTTACAAAATCTCTAATTATTACTTAATTTCTTTATGAACAGTTACTCTTTTTAAGATTGGATTAAATTTTTTAATCTCTAATCTGTCTGGAGTATTTTTTTTGTTCTTAGTTGTAATATATCTAGAAGTTCCTGGAACACCAGAAGTCTTGTGCTCAGTACATTCTAAAATTACTTGGATTCTATTACCTTTCTTTGCCATCTTGCTATATATTTATTTAGGAAAAGATTATTTGATAAATCCTTCTGACTGCGCTTTTTTCAAAACAGCAGTGATTCCATTTTTATTAATTGTTTTTATCGTAGATGCTGCTACTCTAAGAGTAATCCATCTATCTTCTTCTGGAAGATAAAAACGCTTTTTAACTAAGTTTACAGAAAACTTTCTCTTAGTTTTGTTCATAGCGTGAGAAACGTTATTTCCTACCATCGCTCTTTTACCTGTAAGGTCACAAACTCTTGACATTATACTTATCTTTTATCGTTATTCAAAATCAGGGTGCAAAGAAAAGAAAAATAAACCATTGTAGCAAAAAATTATTGCACAATTTTTAAAATTTCTTTCTGTAATATTTCTAAACTCTTAATAGTCGCCCTATCTATCACTTTTTCACGCGGTTGTCCGAAGTTAAATTCTTCTGTAATTACTCCATTTGGTGTTGCCAAAGCAATAAAAACAGTTCCAATTTCAGCTTCTGAGTCACCTTTTGACGGACCAGCATTTCCGGTTGTCGCAATTGCATAGTCTGTTTTTAGTATGTTTTTTACATTCAAAGCCATAGCTGCCGCAACCTCAGCACTTACTACCGAAAACTGGTCTATTAAATCCTGCGGAACTCCCAATACATTAACCTTTGCTTCTGTTGCATACGAAACAACACTTCCTTTAAAATATGCAGAAGCGCCCTGAACAGATGCCAAAAGCGACGCAACTTTTCCTCCTGTACAGCTTTCTGCTGTCGAAACGGTTTTATTTTGTTTGGCCAGCAGCTTTCCTACTACGGTTTCAATAGTTTCATTTTCTTCGTAACCAACTATAATATCATGAATTATAGCATCAAGCGACTGAACATTTTCTTCTATTGCTTTTTCAAGCTCTTCTTTATCTGTTCCACGGGCCGTCATACGAAGGCGGACTCTTCCCGGATTTGGCAGATAAGCCAGTTTTATAAATTCAGGCAGGTTGTTTTCCCAGTTTTCAATACGTTCTGCGACTAAACTTTCGCCCTGACCGTACGTTAAAATGGTTTTATGAATTATATATGGGCGTTTATATTCTTTTACAATCTTTGGGATTATTTCGTTTTCTACCAGATATTTCATTTCATATGGAACTCCCGGAAGCGAAATAAACACAGTATTTTCTTTTTTCATCCACATTCCCGGAGCTGTTCCCATTTTATTATGAAGAACAGTGCATTTTGATGGAACAAGTGCCTGATCTTTATTTAACTGCGAAATTGGCCTTTTATAAAATCCTTCTATAAGTTCTGTTACGTGAGCCAAAACTTCTGGATTTACCACCAGTTCATCATCAAAATATTCGCAGAAAGTTTTTTTGGTAACATCATCTTTTGTCGGCCCAAGACCGCCTGTTACAATTACAACATCTACTTTATTTTGTAATTGCTCAAAAGTGTTTAAAATATGCTGTTTATCATCGCTTATCGAAATCATTTCATACGTTTCGACACCAATTCTATCCAGCTCTTTAGCTATAAAATTTGAATTTGTATCTACAATTTGACCAATTAAAATTTCATCTCCAATGGTAACTATTGTTGCTTTCATAGTATTAAAAGTTTTACTTATAAAGATATAAGTTTATTTATGAAGTAGGATTGCGGAAATGATTTGAGGCAGGAAACAAAGAAACCTTTGTTTATATGTGAAGTAAAATCGTAAACAGAGAAAACAACCCCGCCTTTGGTTAAAAAGCGGGATTATTAAATTTTACAGATCAAAGTCTTTTTTTATTTCTTTGATCGCGTCTTTTACCTGAACTTTTATACTTTTAAAAGTTTCGATAATATCTTTTTTCTTTCCTTCTGCTTTTGTCCACGCTTCGACCTGCAGAATTTCTTCAAATGCCACATTCAGCCCCATTAAATCTAATGTAGGTTTGATTTTGTGTGCATACGAATAAGCATACTTATGATCCTTTTTCTTAATTCCTTCTTTGATTTGTTTTAAATCTTCAGGAACTTCTGTAACAAATAGTTTAAGAATTTCGTTTACAAATTCGGGGTCATTGTCTGAAAGCGCATACACTTTCGAAAGATTGTACTTTAAAGCCATTATTTTACTTGTATTCTGAATAATTTTTTATCTTCTAAAAAGCCTTCCAAAACATCATTTGGTTTTACCGGCCCAACACCTGCTGGTGTTCCTGTAAAAATAATATCTCCAATTTTTAACGTAAAAAACTGCGATACATACGAAATCAGTTCATCAATTTTCCAAAGCATTAAACTTGTATTTCCTTTTTGAATGATTTCAGAATTTTTTTTGAGCTCAAACGTAAGATTTTCTAACGAAACAAAATCACTTTTTGGTAAAAAATCTCCAATTACCGCAGAGCCGTCAAATGCTTTTGCTTTTTCCCAAGGCAGTCCTTTGGCTTTCAATTTATCCTGTAAATCCCTGGCAGTAAAATCGATACCTACACTTATATCATCATAATATTTGTGCGCAAACTTAGGTTCAATATACTTTCCTACTTTGTTAATTTTCACAATTATTTCTAATTCGTGATGAACTTCTTCAGAAAATTCAGGAATTACAAACGGATGCTGTTTCAACAAAACCGCCGAATCTGGTTTCATAAAAACCACCGGTTCATCCGGACGCTCGTTTTTTAATTCCTCTATATGATTGGTATAATTTCTACCGATACAAATGATTTTCATTTTTTTAAAGGTGCTGAGATACTAAGTTACTGAGCCACTAAGAAAAAAAACTTAGAACCTTAGAAGCTCAGCAACTCAGAACCTTATTTTGTATTTAATTTTCTCAATTTAATTCCTGTCAGAACTTTTTTGGTGTACAAAGGAAAATCGGCGTTTTGAATCCAGCTGAAATATCCCGGTTCTGTTTCAAGTACTTTTTCAACTTTTGCTCCTTTGTGCTTTCCAAAAGTAAAGATTTCTTCATCGTCATTATCAAAAGCGATCATTCCGGCAAAATCAGCGATTCTTTTACGAGTTGTAAACTCAGACAATGATTTCATATCGTTTTCTAATTCCGGATAACGATCTAACTGTGCTTTTAAAATTTCGTAAGTCGCCATTGTATCTGCTTCTGCAGAGTGTGCATTATCAAGACTTTTTCCGCAGTAAAATTTTAAAGCCGCACTTAATGTACGCTCTTCCATTTTATGAAAAATAGTCTGAACATCTACCGAAACTTTATTTTTCATATCAAAATCAACCCCGGCACGAAGCAGTTCTTCTGCCAGCAGCGGAATATCAAAACGATCTGAATTAAAACCTGCAAGATCGCTGTCTTTTATCATATTATGAACCAGCGGAGCAAGTTCTGCAAAGGTTGGTTCGTTGGCTACCTTTTCATCAGTAATACCGTGAACCGCCGTAGTTTGTGGAGGAATTGGAATTGTTGGATTAACCAGCCAGGTTTTACTTTCTTTATTTCCGTTTGGAAAAACTTTAAATATCGAAATTTCTACTATTCGATCTTTACCGATATCAATTCCAGTTGTTTCAAGGTCAAAAAAGCAGATTGGTTTGTTAAGTTTTAATTCCATTTTTAATTTTTATAAGATTACAAATGTAATTTTTTAAAGCCAAAGTTCCTGAGCAAATTCTTATTTTTTTGACCAAAATTGGCTTTTTTTGTTGGTTTTGAGTTTAAAATCAAACCAAAACGAGTTGTTTTTCTCCATTTTTTATAAACGAAAAAACCCGAAAAACTTACAAATTTTTCGGGTTTTCAAATTTTATTTTAAATAGACTAGAAATCTCTGTCTACATCAAAAGCTTCTAAATATTCTGCTACTCTTTTCACAAAACTTCCTCCTAATGCACCATCTACCACTCTATGATCGTAAGAGTGAGACAGGAACATTTTTTGACGGATTCCGATGAAATCTCCTTCCGGAGTTTCGATAACCGCAGGCACTTTACGAATCGCGCCAAGGGCTAAAATTCCAACCTGAGGCTGATTAATAATAGGCGTTCCAAAAACACTTCCAAAAGTTCCAACGTTTGTTACAGTGTAAGTTCCGCCTTGTGTATCGTCTGGTTTTAATTTTCCTGCTTTTGCACGGTTTCCTAAATCGTTAACCGCTTTTGCCATTCCAACAAGGTTTAACTGATCTGCATTTTTAATTACAGGAACAATTAAATTTCCGTTTGGCAATGCTGCCGCCATTCCTAAATTGATGTTTTTCTTTTTGATAATATAATCACCGTCAACAGAAATATTCATTCCCGGGAAATCTTTTAACGCTTTTGCAACTGCTTCCATCATAATTGGTGTAAAAGTCAGTTTTTCACCTTCTCTTTTTTCGAAAGCGGTTTTAACTTTATCTCTCCATTTTACAATGTTGGTTACGTCAACCTCAATAAAAGACTGAACGTGAGCCGAAGTTTGTACAGAAGCTGTCATGTAACCTGAAATCAGTTTACGCATTCTATCCATTTCTACAATTTCGTCACCACCGTTTACAGAAACCGGAACAGCCTGCTGGCTTTTTTGAGCGACTGGTTCTGCTTTCAGAGTTTCAACAACAGCCTTTGGTGTTTCAACCACTGCTTTCGGAGCTTCTTCAACTGCTTTCGGAGCTTGTACAACACCTGATTTGCGGTCTTCTATATATTTAAAAATATCATCTTTTGTTACTCGGCCGTCTTTTCCTGAACCTTGGATACTATCTAGTTCTGCAACAGAAATGCCTTCTTCTTTTGCAATATTTTTTACCAGAGGAGAAAAGAATTTATCTGATCCTGTAAAATCCTGCGGAGCAGTTACGGTTTCTTTTACTGCTTCGATAGTTTTTTCTATTTCTACTGCTTCTGCAGGTGCAGAAACTTCGGCAGCCGGAGTTACTGCAGGCGCATCACCACCTTCTGTTTCGATAATTGCAATAGTCTGCCCTACCTGAACTAAATCATCTTTGCCAAATAATTGTTCAACTAAAATTCCTGATACTTCACTTGGCACTTCGCTGTCAACTTTATCAGTTGCAATTTCCAGTACAGCTTCATCAGCTTCAATTTTGTCTCCCACTTCTTTCAACCAGTTAGTAATGGTTGCTTCAGCGACGCTCTCTCCCATTTTTGGAAGCTTTAATTCAAATCTTGCCATATTATTATTCTAAAGGGTGATTTTGATTTTCTGATTGCGAAATTACTGAAATTTTTAAATATAAATTACACTTAATATAATTTTTACTCAATTTTAATGATTTGCCCCCTGTCATTTCTTGAATTACTTCCAATAATATAACTTGCCTTTTTAGGGAAAATCTTAAAAGTAATGTTCTTATCTTTAAGAGTTTCTATGATATTGATACATTTTTTGAATGAAACATAGTGATTATCCAAAATGATCTCTGCCTTTTTGCCCTTTAAAATCAGGCACGAATTTACCATTTTTTCTTTTTTGAAATCTAAAAATCGAACTTTATTTTCTAAAATCGAAGCCAGTTTTTTAGACAAATTCGCATTTTCGGAGTACAAAATATAACTTTCCGGCAGCGGTTTTTCTTTTGGTTTTCCCTGAAACATTTTTACAAAAGAAAAAAACCATGTTCCTATTTTGATGAAAAAACTAAAAAACCATGATTTTTTAAAATGCTTTTGATAGAAAAAGTTCATCGCATCCTGAAAACGTTTCATATACAACTCGTCTTTTATGGTGCTTTCTCCTTTATAATGTAAAACAGTGGTTTCGTGAAAATAATAGTTATTTCTTTTCATCTCCAGCGTACGGTAAGACAAATCGACATCATCGGCATACATAAAACAGTTTTCATCAAAACCATTTAATTTTTGGTATAAATCTTTCTCTAAAAGCATAAATGCTCCCACCAAAATCTCAACTTTACCGGTTTGATTTTCGTTTAAATGCTGGGCATAATAACGATTAAAGAGATTTGATTTGGGAAATATTTTATACAATCCGAAAATCTTTGTAAAAGCAACCCAGGGCGTTGGAATACCACGTTTACTTTCGGAAAGAAAACTTCCGGTGCCGTCAATTAATTTACAGCCTACAATTCCCAGATCTTGTTTTTCTTCGGCGAAAGCCAAAATTTTAGTAAATGTATCTTCGGCAACGACAGTATCAGGATTTAAAATGCAGATATATTTCCCTCCTGCCTGATTAACGGCAATATTATTTCCTTTTGGAAAACCGAAATTTTCTTTGTTTTCAATTAATTTAACTTCAGGGAATCTTGTTTTCATCATCAAACAACTGTCATCTGATGAATTATTATCGACCACAATAATTTCAGCATCAAGACCAGAAATGGCTTCCTGAACACTTAAAACACATTGTTCCAGAAAGTAACGCACATTATAATTAAGGATGATAACCGATAATTGCATTGAAAAATTTGAAATTTTATTTTGGGGGAAGTTAGAAATTTTCGGCTAAACCTAACCGCAATGACCAGTCGTTTTTACTAATTCCGTAATCGAGAACTAAATTACTGTTGTTTTTCTTGTTCCATTTAATGCGTAATCCCGTTCCAATTGCCGGATTCCATTTTTTAAACTGATACGTTTCTAATTTTGAAACCGAAGAAATATTGGTAAAAAATACGGCGCCCCAAAATCCGTTTTTTGAAATATCAGTTCGATATTCCGTTTCAAAATAAATCAGGGCATTACTTCGAAACCTGTTTCTGGTAAATCCGCGTCCGGTTCTTCCATCGCGATCCCAGCCAATACTTGGCAGATCTAAATAATGAGGTTTTCCGCCAAAAGTTGACCAATAAAAGGCACGATAAGCTAAAACCCGATGTTTGTATTTATGAAAAGAATGGTATTTCCGGGCATCAAAATAAATTGAATTCCATTTTTTACCTTCGACACCGCTTGTATTAATTCGGTAATCTGCCTCAACATACAAACCTTGTTCTGGGTTTACATTGTTTTCTCTGGAATCATAAAGTCCTTGAATAGCTGCTCCAAAAGAAGTTTCATCTGAAAAATCACCATTCATATATTTAACGTAATCTGTTTCTTCATCTATATAAGAGTCTTCTGAAATGTTTTGGTAATTATCCAGCAGCAATCCCAGTCCGAGTCTGAAATTACCAATTACTTTTCGGGTTGCAAACTGATAAAAACGCCATTGCTGATAATCCAGAGTTGACATTTTTTCATCTGTATTATGTCCGCCCAAACCGTAAGTATCCTGCGGATAAATCATATACCGATAATCGCCTATAAAATTCCATTTGTTATCATTTGTATAAATATAACTTTGAACAGGAAAAACATATTGTTTGGTGAAACTAAAATAGGGCGAAAATGAAACCTGTGACATTTTAGTCTTGTTGCTGTCGCCGAGATAAAAGGTAGTTAAAAACGACACGACCAAACCGGCATTTTTATTGGCATCAAGTGGTACCGGAAGCAGGGAAAATGCTATTTTTTTATTCTCATTTTTTCGTAATGAATCGTTTTTATTAAAAAGCTTATACAAAACATCAAGAATATCTTTATTGTTTCTCGAAATAGAATCGTTTTGGCAATAGCAGACTTGCATTTGAAAAAAGAAAAAGAAACCCAATAGAAGTTTTGCAATTTTCATGTTGTAAGTTTTTCAAAAACAATATCTTACAAATTTAGAATTTTATTCAGAATAGACATTCTTTTAAAAATAATAAAAAGAAAATTCTATTTTTGAATACAGTAAACAATTTCTCTTTCGATGAAAAACAAAACTCTGGCTTTTTTAAGTGTCTTTCTTTTCCTGACTGTATGGTTTGGAATATTAGGTTTCGCTGCTATAGAAAAAACTTCGAATTCCGGTCTTGATTTGGTAAAAACCTCAACCTGGTATATTGCCGGTCCAGCCCTGGAAAATCAGGAAACGATTAACAGGATTCGAAAAGAAAAAGGTATAATAAAAGTTACCGCAAAAGATAATCCGATTGGAGAAATCGAACTGAATGTAATGATTACAGAAGCAGATTCTAACGACGGCGCGCCGACGATTTTATCTGAAAGTTCAAAATACCTCAGTATTACTTACAAATCTTCTCATCTTATAAAAATCCAGGCAAGAGAAGGAAACGCAGAAGGAACTGGCTGCATTCATGGCGGTTCGCACCCCAGAGTTGATTTACCTGTTTCTGCCAAAAAATTTACAACGATAAAAATCCCATGGACGGATTTTAAACAAGATGGTGATCCAAACGGAAAAACATTAAATATTCATAATCTCTGTAAATTCAATTTTGTGAACTATAATCCGGTTTCCGGAGCAAGTCTGGAGATAAAATCTGTTGTTATAGAATAGTTTACAGTATTCAGTCACAGTTTACAGTTTACAGTCTCAGAATGAATACTGTGACTGCAAACTGAGACTGAATACTGTGACTAAAAATTAAAGATGAAGCTGAATTTTAAACTTATTAAAGATTTTCATTACGTAAAGCATTATAATCGAAAACACTAAAGACCAAAGAATTCCGGGAATGCCTTCTCTAAAATATCCGGGAATTATATGAAGATTGACAACTTTGCAGAAATAATAAATAACACCCGGCAGAATATAAATTAATAACGGATTTGCTGCAGCAGGCATAAAAAACTCACTCCATTTAGTTTGTTTTTTAACTTCAATTAACCAATACAAAAAGTAAAACAGAACGGTGCAGATTCCGGCAGAAATTAGTGTCCATGCAGGTGTTCCGTGTATTTTTGAAATTCCATAATATTGACGTAGAAAAAATCCAGTAGCAAAAAACAAAATTATAAAACCTATTACCGGCCAATTGATTTTGTTTTCGATTTTTCTATCAAAAAACAAAAGCGAAATTACGATTCCGGCTGACACTAATGTCGCATGTGTCAAATGACCTGCTATAAAACCCAGCCATTCCGGCATATTTACACTTGGGGTCAGTTTAGCTGAATTTCCGGCAACACAGATTATCAGGAAAACAATCATTGCCCATAATTTTCCAGAAACCAGCCAATAGTAAATTACTGAAATAAGATAAGCCCAGCCTATTAAACCCAGAATTCCCCACCATTTTGGCGTGATTCCTATTTTTCCTGTTTCTTCCTGAACATATAAAAAATAAAGTGCAATTAAAACCAGCATGCCGCCATATTGCAAAATGGATTTTAATACAACCGAAAAATCTTTTGGATATTTATTCCAGATAGGAATTGGCATTGAATAAGCTAAAAGCCCCCAAAATGCAGGTGTAATTATCATTTTTGAGGCATCGTAACCTTCACTTGAATTAACCATATAAACACCAATTATGATTAATGCTAGAGCACGTTTTAAGGTATGCGTCCAGATTACTTTTGGACTGTCGCCTTTTATTAATCTGGCGTTAAATGCAAATGGAACTGACATTCCAACTATAAATAAAAAAGCAGGGAAAACTAAATCGACAAAGGTCATCGCATCTGCATCTGCGGGCATGTGTTTCATCCATTGAGGTACATTTTGAATGCTTGCAAGCTCATTTACAAATATCATTACAAAAATGGTAATTCCACGTAAAGCATCAATCGAAATAATCCTTTGATTATATAAATTCTCTTTAATTTTCATAAAATACTACTTTTTTATCAAATATAATATAATTCTGAAATGTTGTTACATTGTTACATTATTTTATTTTGAAGTATTTTGTGAAGCATAAATAAAAACGAGATCAATTCTTTACTTTTGCACGCATGTTAGCATTCTTTAAATCAAAACCTTTTTTAAAAGATCTTTTAGCGGGCGATTATGTCGACATTCATTCGCATTTGCTTCCGGGAATTGACGACGGTGCAAAGACGATTAAAAAAACGGTTAAACTGGCAAAAGCTTTTCAGGAATTGGGAATCTCTCAATTTGTAACTACACCGCATATTAACCATTATGTCTGGAACAATTCTGAACAGGATATTTTAGAAAAATTAAACGAAACTCAGCTTTTATTAAAAGAAGAAAATATACCTATTCCGTTTAAAGCCGCTGCAGAATATTTTATGGATGACTGGTTTGAAAATCATCTAAAAACAGAAAAACTCCTCACTTTAAAAGACAATTACATATTGGTTGAAATATCGTATTTAAGTGCGCCTTTCAACTTATATAAAATTATTTTTGATATTCAGCTTGCCGGCTATACTCCGGTTTTGGCGCATCCGGAAAGATATACCTATTTTCATAAAAATTTTGATGAATATGAAAAGCTGAAAAAATCAGGATGTTTGTTTCAGCTTAATTTATTGGCTACAGTAGGTTATTATGGAAGTGAAATTGCCAAAACTGCTGCACTTTTATTAAAAAAAGGAATGTACGATTTTACAGGAACCGATGTGCATCACAGCAGTCATATAGAATCTATGCATCAAAAAATCAAAATAGATGCGGCTTCAAACTTAAAGGAAGTTATTGCTAACAATCAGTTTTTTAAATTCTAATAGGCGTTTTCATCACCTTTAAGGATGTTTATTACAGTCCTCACTATGATTTTGATATCGAGAAGTAAACTCCAGTTTTCGATATACCAAATATCATATTCTACTCTATTTTCCATATCAGCCAGTTCTTTTGTCTCGCCTCGATAGCCGTTAACTTGTGCCCAGCCGGTAATACCTGGTTTTGCAAACTGGCGTACTAAATAATTATTAATCAATTCGCTGTATTCTTTGGCAAGATTTATCATGTGTGGTCTTGGCCCAACTACTGACATATCTCCCCAAAATACATTAAAAAACTGCGGCAGTTCATCAATACTGGTTTTACGAATAAAAGCTCCAAATTTTGTTACACGGCTGTCTCCTTTTCCTGCCTGCTTATCGTGTGCAAGATCGTTAACGTACATGCTCCTGAATTTTAAGCAGACAAAAGGTCTGTTATCTCGTCCGGAACGTTTTTGCCTAAAGAAAACTGGACCTGGCGATTCTAATTTTATAATCAGCATTACGACTGGAAAAAGCCAGGGAAATATCAGCAGAATCACCAAGGCCGAAAAACAAACATCAAAAGCTTTTTTTATCAGTTTATTGGTTACAGATTCTAAAGGTTCACGGCGGAGCATTAATACCGGAGTATTTTCATAAAAAGTAATTTCTACTTTACTTGATTTTGTGTACAATTGAAAATCAGGAACAAATTTAATTCTCACCATATTTTGTTCACAGATTTTAACCAGTTTATTGATTACTGCAATATCATCTATATGCAGGGCAACGTACATTTCGTCTACTTCTTTTTGAACTATAAAATCCTGAATTTCATCAAAACCGCCAATGAGCTGATCTGAAAAAACAGGATCGGCTTTTTCATCAAAAAAACCCAAAAACTTATAGCCGTAAGTCAAATCTTTAGCCAAAATTTTTCGCATTCTTTCGCCGGTTTCATTTGCGCCTACGATAATAATTTTTCGAAAATTATATCCCTTTGCTCTAATTTCTTTTAAAAGCTTCATTGAAATATATCGGGAAACCAACAAAATCACAAAAAAGAACAAATAGAAATACAACAGTCGAAGTCTGGAAATATCAGCAAATTTTAGATACACTACAATAATTGAAATTATCGAAGCATGAATAACCAGTTTTCTTATGGTTCGTTTTAAAATAGATTCAATACGTTCTATACGAATCATTCTGTATGAATCTTTATTCAGCAATAATCCTATCCAAATTAAGTTAGCCAGGACAGAAACTGTTCTTTCTTCTTTTATTAAAAGTTCGTCTAAACTCCCAAATCTGGCTAAAGAAGAAAGCAGTATCGCAGTATTTAACAAAATGACATCCCAGCACACAAACAAAAGTTTGAAATATCTGGACATTCTAAATCGTGACAGTTCTTCTAAAATTCTCATATTTGGGGAAACTCAGTTTAAAGCTAAACTTACAAGTGCAAAATAACATTTTATTTATATTAATAATCTTATTTTTCCAGCTAATCTTGAAAAATTTTACTTTTGCTTCAACCAAAATTTAAGATATGGTAATATTGCGCTTTCTATTCTTTTTTCTTTTATCTGTTTTTTCGATTCATGCCCAAATTTCGGGCTGTACAGACCCTGTTTCTAAAAACTACAATTCAATTGCGACAGAAAATGACGGAAGCTGCGTTTATAAAAATTTAAAGTTAAAACCTGAATATTCAGTAAGGCTGAGCGATTCTGTTAAAGAAGCTTCGGGATTAATTGTTTTTGATAATTTACTATGGACACATAATGACGATCATGACAAAACGATTTACGGATTAGATTCTTTAGGAAAAATTAAAAAGAAAATCATTCTTAAAAATGTTACCAATCATGACTGGGAAGAAATTTCGCAGGACAGTACACATATATACATTGGCGATTTTGGAAATAACTACAGTGGAAACCGAACGGATTTAAATATTTTGAAAATTGAAAAAAAGTCGTTTTTAGCACAGAATCCAATTATCGAAAAAATTTCATTTAACTATTCTGACCAGACAGATTTATTGGCACAAAAACCAAACACGACTGATTTTGACTGTGAAGCTTTTATAGTTTCAAAAGACAGTATTTATTTGTTTTCTAAACAATGGAAATCCTCTAAAACTAATATTTATGTTTTACCCAAACAACCCGGAAATCATATTGCTCAATTCAAAAACACTTTAGACACGAAAGGTTTAGTAACTGGTGCCGTTTATTTAGAAGATAAAAAAATCATTGCTCTCTGCGGTTATTCAAAAACCGGAAAAACTTTTTTATATCTTTTATATGATTTTAAAAACAATGATTTTTTATCCGGCAATAAACGAAAAATCGATCTTAAACTTCCATTTCATCAAATAGAAGGAATTGCGACAAAAGACGGTCTTCATTATTTTATTACAAACGAATCTTTGGTACGGAAACCTATTTTAAATAATCCGCAGCAAATTCATTATATAGATTTGAGTTCAATCCTGAGTTCGTATCTCCATAAATAATTCGCAAATCGTAAGATAAAAGTTTACTTTTGCAGAAAGTTATGTTTTTCAAAATACTCATAACTCATAATTTATAACTTACAATTACAAAGTGAATTACTTATCTGTAGAAAATATATCGAAGTCATTTGGCGAAAGAGTCCTTTTTGACAACATTTCTTTTGGAATCAATAAAGATCAAAAAATTGCTTTTATTGCCAAAAATGGTTCTGGTAAAACTACCATTATGAGCATTATTAACGGCTTAGACGAACCAGATACAGGGCAGGTTGTTTTAAGAAAAGGAATTAGAATGGCGTTTCTTTCTCAGGATAACAACCTTCAGGATGAACTTACAATTGAAGAAAGTATTTTCGCTTCAGATAATGAAACCCTTAAAATAATTGAAGCTTACGAAAAAGCATTAGAAAATCCAGATGACGAAGAAGCATATCAAAAAGCTTTTGACGGAATGGATCAGCATAATGCATGGGATTTTGAAACACAGTACAAACAGATTTTATTCAAATTAAAACTGGAAGATTTTAAACTGAAAGTAAAAAATCTTTCGGGAGGGCAAAAAAAACGTCTTTCACTGGCTATCATATTAATTAATCGCCCAGATTTATTGATTCTCGATGAGCCAACCAACCATTTAGATCTTGAAATGATCGAATGGCTTGAAAGCTATTTTGCCAAAGAAAACATTACGTTGTTTATGGTAACGCACGACCGTTTCTTTTTAGAGCGTGTCTGCAATGAAATTATCGAATTAGACAACGGAAAATTATACCAATACAAAGGAAATTACTCTTACTATTTAGAGAAAAAAGAAGAGCGAATAACTTCTGAAAATTCGAGCATTGACAAAGCTAAAAACTTATTTGTAAAAGAATTAGAATGGATGCGACGCCAGCCAAAAGCAAGAACAACCAAATCTAAATCACGTCAGGATGACTTTTATGTAATTAAAGAAAAAGCACAAAGCCGACGTAAAGAAAACAAAGTCGAACTTGAAATTAATATGGAAAGAATGGGAAGCAAAATTATTGAGCTTCATAAACTTTCTAAAAAATTCAAAGACCGTGTTATTCTGGATAATTTCAGTTTTGATTTTCAGCGTGGTGAAAGAATTGGGATTATTGGTAAAAACGGAACCGGAAAATCTACTTTCTTAAATCTGCTTACGGGTACAATTCCGCCGGACAGCGGACGCGTTGTAAAAGGAGACACAATTAAAATTGGGTATTACACACAATCCGGAATTAATCCAAAACCGGGTCAGCGTGTTATTGATATTATTAAGGAATACGGAGAATATATTCCGCTTGCAAAAGGAAAAATCATTTCGGCTTCACAATTGTTAGAGCGTTTTCTTTTTGATGCTAAAAAACAATACGATTATGTAGAAAAATTAAGCGGAGGAGAATTAAAACGTTTGTATTTATGTACAGTTTTAATCCAGAATCCAAACTTTTTAATTCTTGATGAGCCTACAAACGATTTGGATATTGTAACGCTTAACGTTTTAGAGAGTTTCCTTTTAGATTATCCAGGCTGTTTATTGGTTGTTTCGCACGACCGTTACTTTATGGATAAAATCGTCGATCATTTATTTGTTTTTAGAGGACAAGGCGAAATCGAGAATTTCCCAGGAAACTATTCTGATTTCCGCGCTTACGAAGACAGTGCCGATGTTGCTCAAAAAGAAGAAAACAAAGCCGAAAAGAAAGACTGGAAACAAAATAACCCAACCGGAAATTTAAGCTTTAACGAACAAAAAGAATATCAAAAAATTGAAAGAGAAATCAAGGATTTAGAAATTGAAAAAGCTAAAATCGAACAGTTATTCTCTGATGGAAAAGTAGCCGATGCTGATATTGAGAAAAAAGCAAACGAGCTTCAAAATATCATAAATAAAATTGATTCAAAAGAAGAACGATGGTTCGAACTTTCTGCAAAGATTGAAGGGTAATCTATTACGCAAAGATTCACAAAGAAAACACACAGAGTTACACGAAATTTTTTGTGAATCTTTGCGTTTTCTTTGTGAAGCTCTGTGAAACCAAAATATTTAATTATTTAAAAAGATAAAATATGAAACAACTTTTAACTGCTTTACTTTCATTAATACTTTTTATTTCTTGTTCTAAAGACAAAGATGAAGTCAAAGATTATACTGCTGAAAATGAGAAAGAGATTGTTGATTATTTAGCTCAGAATAATTTAACTGCACAAAGAACAAATTCTGGTTTATATTACATTATTACCAAAGAAGGAGAAAGTCAAAGCGAAGGAGAAAATACAGGTGAAGGAGAAAACACAGAAGAAAATGAAAATGACGGACATCCTACATTAAATTCTAATATAACCGTTATTTACAAAGGTTACTTTACTAACGGGAAAGTTTTTGATGAAAGCACAGAAGGAGTTTCATATTCGCTTCGTACTCTTATTCCGGGATGGAAAGAGGGAATTCCGCTTTTAAAATCAGGCGGCGAAATACAGCTTTTTGTACCTGCTCATTTAGGATACGGCAGCAATGGAAACAAAACTGTTCCCGGAGGCGCTGTATTGATATTTGAAATTACTTTAGTTTCTGTTAATTAAGATCATATTTTAAACCCGCATGTTGTTTCAAATCAAATCGTATTTAAATTTTCTTTGGCATTCTACAAACGAACACGGCGTACATTCGCCTTTTGTTTTTAATTTACTTACGAAATGTTTTTATGATAAAAAGCCAAAACCAGAATATCAAATTCTAACGAATTACAGAAAATCACTTCTTGAAAATAAAAATTTCATTGAAGTAACAGATTTTGGCGCTGGTTCAAAAGTTTTTAAATCAAACAAAAGACAGATTTCAAAAATTGCATCAACAGCCGGAATTTCTCCAAAACGTGCTGAATTATTATTTCGTGTTACAAATTATTTTAAGCCGCAAAACATTCTAGAAATTGGTACTTCATTAGGATTAGCGAGTTCAGCTCTTACATTAGGAAGTAAAGAATCTTTTTTGCTTAGTCTTGAAGGCTGTCAAAATACACAATCAGTCGCGGAAAATTTATTTAACAAACAATTTCCAGATTTTAACTTTGACTTTGTTAATTCAGAATTTAGCAAATTCTTGCACGAAGGCTCAGCAAATATCTGTAGTTGGGATTTAATATATTTTGATGGCAATCATTCTAAAAAAGCGACTTTAGAATATTTTAATCTTTTACTTCCAACAATAAACAACGATTCTATCTGGATTTTTGATGACATTCATTGGTCTCCGGAAATGGAAGAAGCCTGGGAGATTATCAAAAATCATTCAAAAGTAAAAGTCACCATCGACACCTTTCAATGGGGATTCGTGTTTTTTAGATACGAACAGGAAAAAGAACATTTTGTAATTAGAGCATAAAAATTACTTCCTTTTACTTAAACATTTAAGAAAACAAATTAAGATAAACCATTCTAAATTTAGATATAATATCTGACAAAAAAAGATGTTTTATAAGATGTTTTTTTATCTTTGAAATTCAGATTTTTTAGTACAGATAGGTTTATCTTTGAACCTTAAGAAAAACGACATTCATTATGGAACAGAAAATTCATCAGGGAAGAAACGTAAAGCGATTCAGAGAAATGCTTGGCATAAAACAGGAAGCACTCGCTTATGATTTGGGAGAAGACTGGAACCAGAAAAAAATTTCTATACTCGAACAAAAAGAGGTTATTGAAGACAATCTGCTAAAACAAATCTCTAATTCTTTAAAAATTCCTGTTGAAGCTTTTCAAAATTTTGATGAAGAGCAAGCAGTAAATATTATTGCAAGTACGTTCAATGCCCATGATTATGCAACTGGATTAATAATCAACAACTACAATCCAATTGAAAAGATTATTCAATTACATGAAGAAAAAATTGCCTTATATGAGCGTATGCTGAAAGAAAAAGACGAAATGATGGCAAAGCTTGAAAAATTAATTGGCAAATAAATTTTAGAATTATCTTTCATTAAAACATAAAAAGCAACTGTCGCAAAAGTCAGAGCAGCATCATTTTATTTTACACATTTTTTTGTTCCGTAGGAACATTTCATTGGTAGAAAATTATATTTTTTTCATCGTTTTACGTTCCGTAGGAACGTTTGGTTATTAAAATCTGGCATATCAAACGTTCCTACGGAACGTAAATTGCGCCCCTCTATTCTTTCTACTACTACCTACGAAACATTCCTAACGGAATGAAATCGTATATAAAAATCGACAAGTATAAGTTTACATTAAAAGCATAAAAAAAGACGATCATTTCTGATCGTCTTTTTCATTTTAATAAAAATTTAAACTTTATTTTTTAGCATCTTTATTCTCTTCAGATTTAGCACCCATTCTGTTAACAGTATACATTGGTGCAAATTTGATTTTTAAACCGGCAATTTTTCTGTTATCTTCTGCTGTAAGACCTTCTTTTTCAACTGTATTTTTACGGCTGTCAAGTGCTTCATACATCAGTTTAACTTCATCCCAGTCTTCTCTTGAATATTTATCTTTATTATTTTCTACAGTGTGAACGAACTGCTGATAAACGCTGTGAATATTTTGAGCATTTACCCAGCTGAAATTCATATCATCACCAATTTTTCCAGCACCAAATAAGGCATCTCTTAATTGTTGTTTTGGGCTTGGAGCCGGAGGGGCAAAAACGGTGGTCATCTCATTTTTAAACTCTTCATATTTAATTTTGCTGGCGTTTATTTTTTCAGTCGCAGCCGAATTATCTTTAAGATCAGCCAGCGCTGTTTGAGCTTCTTGAGACTTTCTATCATATTCTGCTTCAACAGTTTTCCAGTTTTCTTTTAAATTATCTGCTGAAACATTTTTTACAGAATCGACGTAGGCTACATAAGAGTCGATTGTTTTTTGAGCTTTCTCTTGTTTTTCATCTTTACAAGATGTTAATCCTAATACTAATAATGTAACTGCCGAGGCTATTTTTATATTTCTCATAATGTTGATTGTTTTAATTAATTAATCAAATGTACCAAATACCCACCCGAACAATTTACATTATTAACACGTTTTTAAACCAAAAAACATCTTAATACTATAAAACTCTTAAAATAATGATAATTATACAAAACCCAACCAAAATCATGTAACTATTTTATGGTTTAAAAAACATATTCCTTTGGGCACATATCTATAAAAAAGCTTTTGTAACAAAATCCAATTCTAAACTACTTATCATTTTTATTGAAAAGTGTTTTGTACTTTTAAATCCAAAATTGTAAAATAAAATGGCAGATCCATTAATTAAAATAACCGACATACGACGAAATTTCATATTGGGCAATGAAACTGTATATGTTTTAAAAGGAATTAATTTAGAAATCAACAAAGGCGAATATGTCGCTTTAATGGGACCTTCGGGATCCGGAAAATCAACTTTAATGAATTTATTGGGTTGTTTGGATACGCCTACTTCCGGAAGATATGTTTTGAACGGAAAAGATGTCAGCCAAATGCGCGATGATGAACTTGCCGGAATACGTAATACAGAAATAGGTTTTGTTTTTCAAACCTTCAATCTTTTACCCAGAACAACGGCACTGGATAATGTTGCACTGCCAATGATTTATGCCGGATATTCAAAATCAGATAGAAATGTAAGAGCCACCGAGGTTTTAAAACAAGTAAATCTCGCTGATAGAATGGATCACCAGCCCAATCAGTTATCAGGAGGTCAGCGCCAGCGTGTTGCCATTGCCCGCGCTCTGGTAAACAAACCTTCGATTATTTTAGCCGATGAACCTACAGGAAACCTGGACAGTAAAACCTCTGTAGAAATCATGAAACTTTTTGGAGATATTCATGCACAGGGAAATACTGTTATTCTAGTAACCCACGAAGAAGATATTGCTGCGTATGCACACAGAGTTATCCGTTTACGAGACGGTTTAATTGAAAGTGACACGAGTAGATCTGTTTAACCGTTTATTTGGTTAATTGTTTAATCGGAAAAAGAAAAACTAGATTTTAGGTTATTTCAAAAGTATTGAAACCTTAGAATCTTAGTATCTCAGAACCTTAGCATCTTTAAAAAATGAAAGTATACACCAAAACAGGCGATAAAGGAACAACAGCACTTTTTGGAGGCACACGTGTTCCTAAAGATCATATTAGAATTGACAGTTATGGAACTGTTGATGAACTCAATTCTTATATCGGATTAATTCGCGATCAGGAAATCGATTCGCATTATAAAACTATTTTAATAGAAATTCAGGATCGTCTTTTTACTGTAGGCGCCATTTTGGCAACACCGCAGGAAAAAGAAGTTTTAAAAAACGGAGAACTTCGCTTAAAAAATCTCGGAATAATTGATTCTGATATTGAATTGCTTGAAAATGAAATAGACAAAATGGAAGAAAGCCTTCCGCAAATGACACATTTTGTTTTACCGGGCGGCCATCCTACCGTGTCACATTGTCATATAGCGCGCTGTATATGCCGTCGCGCAGAGCGTTTGGCAGTACATTTAAGTCATAACGAACACGTTCCTGAAATCGCAATTATGTACTTAAACCGACTTTCTGACTATCTTTTTGTCTTGGCACGAAAGTTGTCCTCAGACCTTAAAGCGGAGGAAGTGAAATGGATTCCGCGTAAGTAAACAGTCACGGTTTTCAGTTTTCAAACTGCAAACTCACACAAAAACTGAGTACTAAAAAAATATAGCAATTAGAAGCAAATTTCAGTTTTTAAACTGAAAACTGGCACTGAAAACTGCATACTAGTAAAGACGTTCTTAAATTTTATTAAAATAAATCAAATTTTACTTGTCTTTTTCAGTAAAAAATTTATTTTTGCACAAACTAAACAGATAACAGATGTATTGGACATTAGAATTAGCATCTTATTTAAGTGATGCGCCATGGCCTGCTAACAAAGACGAACTTATAGACTACGCTATTAGAGCTGGTGCTCCATTAGAAGTAGTAGAGAACCTTCAGTCAATCGAAGATGAAGGGGAGATATATGAATCAATGGAAGAAATTTGGCCTGATTATCCAACAGACGAAGATTATCTTTGGAATGAGGATGAATATTAAAAAATAAACCAAAGGAAAAAGTCTCATCACAGAGGCTTTTTTTTTGGTTCAAATACACATTATATAATTATAGAAATACAATAAATTATGAGTTTCATAAACAGCATCATTAAGGTATTTGTGGGTGATAAGTCTCAAAAAGACGTTAAAGCCCTGCAGCCTTACCTAAACAAAATTAAAACTTTCGAATCGAGCTTAATGAGTTTGTCTCACGACGAATTAAGAGCAAGAACAACATACTTTAAAGAAAGAATTAAAGAAGCAAGAGCAGATAAAGATGCAAAGATTGCTTCTCTTAAAGCCGAAGTTGAAAAAATTGAAGATATCGACAAAAGAGAAGATATTTATGATGCGATAGACGCTCTTGAAAAAGAAGCTTATGAAATCTCTGAAAAAACTTTATTGGAAATTCTTCCGGAAGCGTTTTCTGTAGTAAAAGAAACGGCTCGTCGTTTCAAAGAAAACGCTCATATCGAAGTTACGGCTACTGCAAAAGACCGTGAGTTTTCTGCAACAAAACCATATATCGTTATTGACGGAGAAAAATCTATTTGGGCTAACAAATGGAATGCTGCCGGAAAAGACATCACTTGGGACATGATTCACTACGATGTTCAGTTAATTGGCGGTATGGTACTGCACGAAGGTAAAGTTGCCGAAATGCAAACGGGAGAAGGTAAAACTTTGGTTGCTACACTTCCTCTTTACTTAAATGCCTTAACTGGAAACGGAGTTCACTTAGTAACGGTGAATGACTACTTAGCAAAACGTGACAGCACGTGGAAAGCACCTTTATTCGAATTCCACGGTTTATCTGTTGACTGTATCGACAATCACCAGCCAAGTACTGAGGCTAGAAAAAAAGCTTACGACGCAGATATCACTTACGGAACCAACAACGAATTTGGTTTTGACTACCTAAGAGATAACATGGCACACTCTCCTAGCGATTTAGTGCAGAGAAAACACAATTTTGCAATTGTCGACGAGGTCGATTCTGTATTAATTGATGATGCAAGAACACCGCTTATCATTTCCGGACCAGTTCCTCAGGGAGATCGTCACGAATTCAACGAATTGAAACCAAAAATTGAAAACTTAGTTGCACAGCAGCGTCAGTTAGCAAATGGTTTCTTGGCAGAGGCTAAAAAATTAATCAAAGAAGGAAATACTAAAGAAGGTGGTTTCTTATTATTAAGAGCTTACCGATCTTTACCTAAAAATAAAGCATTAATTAAATTTTTAAGTGAAGAAGGAATTAAACAATTACTTCAAAAAACTGAAAATCAATATATGCAGGACAACAATCGCGAAATGCATAAAGTTGACGAAGCTTTATACTTTGTGATTGAAGAGAAAAATAATCAGGTAGAATTAACAGACAATGGTATCAAATACCTTTCTGGAGATACTGATGCCGATTTCTTCGTTTTACCAGACATTGGAACAGAAATCGCTGCAATTGAAAAACAAAAATTAGACAAAGACGCTGAAGCGGAAGCTAAAGAAAGATTATTCCAGGATTTTGGAGTAAAAAGCGAACGTATCCACACTCTTACTCAGCTTTTAAAAGCGTATGCTTTATTCGAAAAAGACGTAGAGTACGTTATCATGGACAACAAAATTATGATTGTCGATGAGCAGACAGGTCGTATCATGGATGGTCGTCGTTATTCTGATGGTCTTCACCAAGCTATCGAAGCTAAAGAAAATGTAAAAATCGAAGCTGCAACGCAGACTTTTGCTACTGTAACATTACAGAATTACTTTAGAATGTACAACAAACTGGCTGGTATGACTGGTACAGCGGTTACTGAAGCAGGTGAGTTATGGCAGATTTATAAATTAGACGTTGTTGAAATTCCAACAAACCGCGGCATTGCAAGAATTGATAAAGAAGATTATATCTACAAAACAACACGTGAGAAATTCAACGCTGTAATCGAAGATGTTACGGAACTATCTCAAGCTGGAAGACCAGTTTTGATTGGAACAACTTCTGTAGAGATTTCAGAATTATTAAGCCGTATGCTTAAAATGAGAGGAATCACACACAACGTATTGAACGCTAAAATGCACAAGCAAGAGGCACAAATCGTTGAAGAAGCGGGTAAAGCTGGAGTTGTAACTATTGCAACAAACATGGCTGGTCGTGGTACCGATATTAAATTATCTCCAGAAGTAAAAGCTGCAGGAGGTTTAGCAATTGTTGGTACAGAGCGTCATGATTCTCGTCGTGTAGACAGACAGTTACGTGGTCGTTCTGGTCGTCAAGGAGATCCAGGAAGTTCTCAATTCTATGTTTCTCTTGAAGATAACTTAATGCGTTTATTCGGTTCTGAAAGAGTTGCGAAAGTAATGGACAGAATGGGATTGAAAGAAGGTGAAGTTATTCAGCATTCTATGATGACTAAATCTATCGAACGTGCTCAGAAAAAAGTAGAAGAAAACAACTTTGGTGTTCGTAAACGTTTATTAGAATATGATGACGTAATGAACTCACAGCGTGAAGTAGTTTACAAACGTCGTCGCCATGCATTATTTGGAGAGCGTTTGAAACTGGATATTGCAAATATGCTTTATGATACTTGCGAATTAATCGTAAGCAACAGTAAAGTAACAAATGATTTTAAAGGATTTGAGTTTGATTTAATTCGTTATTTCGGAATCACTTCTCCAATTTCTGAAGCAGATTTCACAAAATTAAATGACATCGAAGTTACTGGAAAAGTATACAAAGAAGCTTTAGCTTTCTACACTGAAAAAACAGAAAGAAGCGCAAGAGAAGCTTTCCCAATTATCAAAGGAGTTTACGAAGAGCCAAACAATCATTTTGAAAGAATTGTAGTTCCATTTACAGACGGAATTAAAACTTTGAATGTGGTAACAGACTTGAAAAAAGCTTATGACAGCGAAGGCGCTCAATTAATTGCTGATTTCGAGAAAAACATCACACTTTCTATTGTTGATGAAGCATGGAAAAAACATTTGCGTAAAATGGACGAATTGAAACAATCTGTTCAATTAGCCGTTCACGAACAAAAAGATCCTTTGCTTATCTACAAATTAGAAGCTTTCAACTTGTTTAGGGGAATGCTTGACAACGTTAACAAAGAAGTTATTTCATTCTTATTCAAAGGTGATTTACCTGCTCAAAACGTTCCTGAAATCCACGAAGCAAGAGAAGTAGCTCGTCCAAAAGAAAATTTACAATTAAGTAAAGACGAAATTCCAAACAGCGAAAGTATTAACCGTGAAGCCGGAGAAACTCAACAGCGTCAGGTTACAGAAACTATCGTTAGAGATATGCCAAAAATCAACAGAAATGATACTGTTACAGTTCAGGAAGTTGCAACTGGCAAAACAGAAACAATGAAATTTAAAAAAGCTGAAAGTCTTATCGCTGCAGGAACTTGGGTTCTTGTTAAATAATAATTTTCAGTATTCGATTTTCAGCCGCAATTTTCAGACTGATAATCAAATTAAATATTCAAAACCGACAAGTTTCAAAAGCTTGTCGGTTTTTTTATTCAAATTACATTTATTTATAAAGCATTAAAAAAAATAAAAAAAAGCGCTAAAAAAAACTTAAAAATAAATTCGTTCTAAAATGAATATAACGTATTTTTGCAGTCGAAACAACGAAATCAACCTTTGAAGAAGTTTTTTATCATATTACTTTCTTGTATCCTTCTGGTGCCATCTTTTGGCAATTTCTTTGTTTATGCTTCTTTTAAAATCAATCAGGACGAAATTGTAAAAACTATCTGTGTGCAGCGCAAACAGGTTTTTAATACATGTAACGGTCGATGTGAACTTCAAAAAAGCTTAAAAAAATACGCTGATAACGAAAAAAAAATGCAGGACAATCTAAAAGAGAAATCAGAGATTGTTTACATTCAAAATACAACAACTGCACAATACAAATTAATTGCACCTGTTGAAACAACAACCAGAAACTTTTCGTTTTTAGATAAAAAACCAGTTTCTGTTTCAATTGCGGCTTTTCATCCGCCTTCCCTTTTTATATAATTTTTTAAATTCTTATTTCAATTTTATTGAAATCAATTTTCATTGCTTTAAAATCAATGAAAAAGCGTTTACGCATACTTTAAATTTAAATTTTTATATAAAAATCCTTAAAATGAAAAACATACTATACAAAGCTTTCGCTATTGCGGCAATCTCTCTATCATTAATTTCTTGTTCAAGCGATGACAACGAGGAAGCAGCAGGAAACGGAAATATTACATTAAAATTTGACAACGCTTACGGAACAAACGACCTTATTTTAAATACACAGGGAAACACAACTTCTAACAATGAAGTATTAAAAATAAGCCTTGTAAAATATATTGTAAGCAATGTAGTTTTTACAAAAGCTGACGGAAGTACTTTTACTTACCCAAAAAGCAAAAGCTACTTTATTGCTGACGAATCTACTGCAGCCGGACAACAGTTTAAACTGACAGATATTCCTGCCGGAGATTACGTAAAAGTAAAATTTGGAATTGGAGTTGATGAAGAACAATGGAAATTAGGAGCTGCTGGTCAGGGAGATTTTCTTGCACAGGCAGATGCTGCGGGTATGATGTGGTCTTGGGCTGCAGGCTACAAATTCTTTGCTCTTGAAGGAACTTTTACTTCGCCGACTGTTACAACTGCAACTCCATTTATGATTCATACCGGAAAAACAGGAACTGACTACAACTATACTGAAGTAACTATAGATTTCCCTACTAAAGCTTTGGTTCGTACTAACATTACTCCTGCTGTTCACATCATTACAGATCTTTCTAAAGTTATCGACGGTACAAACAAAATCAAACTTTCAGACAACAACATGGGCGGAATGGGCGCTATGATTATGGGTGGTGCAAACTTACCTCTAATTACTCAAAACTTCAATACTATGTTTAGAGTAGACCACGTACACAACGACTAAATTCATTTTCAGGAGCACAAAAGTTAGAGTTTTCAAGAACTCACTTCCTGCTATCTCTTTTGCGTTTGCAGCTGCAAACACAAAAGGATGCCACGTGTCCCGATTACCATCGGGAGGGCTAAACCAGAACTTTTGTGCTTCTTAAAAACTTAAAAATCATGTTGAAAATAAAATATTTTCTATGGCTGATTATTCCGTTGTTATGGAGCTGTTCTAATAATGAGGATGAAGAATATGTAAATGTACCTTTAGAATTTAAAGTACCATCTAACTTTCCTGCTCTGGCTTATAACATTGAACTAAATCCGCCTACAGAAAAAGGATTCGAATTAGGAAAAAAATTATTCTATGACGGTCGTTTAGCTTCAGACGGAGTAGTTTCTTGTGGTTTCTGCCATATACAAGCCAATGCTTTTACACATCACGGACACACCGTAAGCCACGGAGTAAACGACGCACAAGGAACAAGAAATACGCCGTCAATTCAAAATTTAGCGTATCAAAACATTTTTATGTACGATGGCGCAGCAGATCATTTAGATTTACAGCCAATTATTCCGCTTACAAGTATTATTGAGATGAATGGCGATTTAAATGCCATTTTAAAAATGATGAAAGCCGATAAGGAATATCAAAAATTGTTTAGTCAGGCTTTTGATGATGGCGCAATCACAACCGAAAATATGCTGAAAGCCCTTTCGCAGTTTATAGTTATGGTTGTTTCATCAAATTCAAAATTTGACAAATACAGAAGAAACGAAGCCGGCGGTACTTTTACAAGTGAAGAACAGGCAGGATACGATTTATTTAAATCAAAATGCGCTTCGTGCCATGCTACTGATTTACAAACCGACAATTCATTTAGAAATAATGGTTTAGCAGTAAATCCGGCTGTTAATGATGTAGGAAGATATAAGGTTACAGAACTTGCATCTGACTATTATAAATTTAAGGTGCCAAGTTTACGAAATGTAGAAGTTTCCGGCCCATACATGCATGACGGAAGATTTGGAACTCTTGAAGGTGTTCTGGATCATTATGCCAGCGGTATTGAAGATTCAAAAACACTAGATCCTATTTTAAAACAAAATGGAAAATTTGGAATCCCGCTTTCTGCAACTGAAAAACAGCAGATAATTGCTTTTTTGAAAACACTGACGGATACGCAGTATTTGACAGATAAACGTTTCGCTGAATATTAGAATAAAAATACAGCCGCAGATTTCACAGATTAAAACACAAAGTTTAATGATATTAAAAATCTGCGGTAAAAAATAATTAAAATGAAAAAATTAATCGTAACATGTTTTCTTTTTGCTGGCTTTTCAGTTTTTAGTTTTACTGAAAAAGACAGTATTTCTGCTTTCACTTTTCATCGTTTAGAAATGATGGAAGATTTTGACTGTGATGCCTGCGGTTGTTCTGCAAGCGGCGGAAGTATGGGTTTCAGTTCTATGCTTAACAACAACTTTGTAGGTTTAAGATACTTCAAACAAAGCTACACAAGCCGTGACGGAATTTTTGCTAATTCTCCGTGGATAGATGAAAACTTTAATACCATTCAGGCCTGGGCAAGAATTCCCGTTACTGAGAAAATTCAGATTTCGGCTTTGGTTCCGTATCATTTTCATGAAAGAGAATTAACTGCCGGAACGCAAAGCATTGAAGGATTAGGAGATATTACAATTATGGGACTTTATACGGTTTATGAAACTAAAAAAGACAGCACCGTTTTTACTCATAAATTAAATGTTGGCGGGGGAGTTAAAATACCAACCGGAAAATTTAAAGAAATTAACAACCTGGGGACTATAAACCAGAGTTTTCAATTAGGAACCGGAAGCTGGGATTTTCCTTTAGTAACAGAATATGTTATCAAACATAAAAATCTTGGTTTAAATACAACCGTAAATTATATCTTAAAAACAGAAAACACTAAAAATTACCAATACGGCGATCAGTTTAATTATGCCGGTACTTTCTTTTATTTGTTTAATGCAAATGATTTTCAGATTGTGCCGCAGGCAGGTCTTGCAGGAGAAGTCTATCAGACAAATAAACAGTACAATTTAGATTTACCCAATACTGCCGGAGATATTTTGTTTGGAAAATTTGGTATCGAAGCAGGTAAAGACCGTTTTTCTATTGGTATAAATGCAATGCTTCCTATTCAGCAGAATCTTTCAAATGGCAATATGGAAGCCAATTACAGATGGAGCATTAATTTGAATTATACTTTGTAGTTTTTAGGTGCTAGGCACTGAGGAACTAAGATTCTAAGTTTTTTTAGCCGTAAATTCGAATTTACGGCTAATTTTTATCTTGCAATTTATCTTGGGTTATCCTGATAATAACGTGCTTCGATTCTCTTAATATCTCTAATTGAATTTTTAGCCCAGTCAAGACGTTTTTGCAGTATTTCTTCATCAGACAGTTTCCATTTGATATCTGAATTTCGCAATCTGTTGGTTAAATTTTGGATGATAATTGCAGCCGAAACAGAAATGTTCAAACTCTCAGTAAAACCTACCATTGGAATTTTAAGAAAACCATCTGCTTTTTCAAGAATTTCAGGCGAAAGACCGTCTTTTTCAGTTCCAAAAAATAAAGCACTTGGTTTTGAAATATCAAAATCCTGAATCAAGCAGTCATTTTCGTGCGGTGTTGTCGCAATAATTTGATATCCTTTATCTCTTAAAGACGAAATACAGCCGTCGACAGTATCAAATCGGTTTATGTCAACCCATTTTTGAGCGCCCAAAGCAATTTCTTTATCAATTCTTTTTCCAAAACGCTGTTCGATAATATTAAGCTCCTGAATTCCAAAAACTTCACAACTGCGCATTACAGCACTTGTGTTATGCATTTGGTAAACATCTTCGACAGCAATAGTAAAATGCTTCGTACGATTTTCTAATACTTTTAGAAATTTCTCTTTTCGGTTATCTGTTAATATATCTTCAAGAAATGCCAGGTAATCTAAATCAATCATTTTATATGTATTTGGCGCAAAAATACATTAGAAATAAACAAAATGAAAATTGATTTACATTTTCAACGTTCTGAGTACTCCAAAAGTATATTATTTAAATTTTCAAACAATCTGTTAACTTTTTCAAAATCAACATCCAGCGCTTCTTCTTTAAAAGAATCTCCTTTAAAAACTACATTTCCATCTTTAGAATGCTTTTGTAAACGTTCAAACATTTTTTGACGTTCATCAAAACCATAATCGACATGAATAAACGATATGAATTTTTCGATTACATTTTCCATTCCTCCATTATAATTCAAAAGCGTAACATTTTCATCTGTTTGATAAAAATCCAGAAAACCCTTAAAATATTTTTCCAAGACCAAGGCTCCGTATTGCTGAAAATTTGTTTTTTCCATTTCCTGAGCGGTGATTCCAAAAACGGTGGGCGGAATTAAATTAGGAACCATGTGCATTCCCATTAACTTTTGGTGCGATTTTAAAACCTCAACGGGATTTCTGTAAAGCAGTGCAAAAGGAATTTCAGGAAAAATAGTTCTTAAATATCCTGCATTAAAAATATGCCAGGCATCGAGTTTTAAAATTAAATTCTTTTGTTCCGGAAATCTTTTTTGTCCCAGAAATTTCAGAACTGCTTTTAAAAGAGCTGCTTTTTTCTCTAAACCAAAATTATCGCTTCTTAGAATCTGGTCAAAAATGGGTCCTTCAGAAATCATAATATTTTCAGATGAAGTGGCCAGACACTGGCTCAGCATAGTCGAACCACAACGGGAAACATGAAAAACCAGCGATTTCAATTCAACTGATTCTAATTCCTGAGACCACTCTATCAGGTTCTCAACAGAACTTGCTGCTTTTAGTATTTTAGAATTATATTGATGACTTTTACATTTAGAAATAGTTTCATCAAAAAAAGGCTCTGCAAATTTTATATCAGACACATAAAGCCATTCAAAATAAACTTGGTTATCTTTTTCAATTAACTTATACGGAATCCAATTAAAAAGAGGATGATTTATATTTTCCATTTTAATGATGATTATTTTGATTGAAGACTTGCAATAATTTTAGCATTTATTTCTGATGGTTCCTGCAGGGAAAGCTCCTCAATCATTCGCCGTTTCATTTCTTCTGAATATTCTTTTTTTGTCGAAGCGTGAATATCAAAACCCATTTCGGCAAACAATTTGTCAGACCATTCATTTCGAATACAATCAAGCGTTAGGTGAATTCTTGGTTCTGAGCTTTTATTTTCTACACTATGAGGCAGTTGAAAATTAACATACCAGCACTCCCCCATTTTCATGGGAACCAATTTATGATCAACATAAAAAAAGACTTGTGAATTGGTTATTATAGGAACATGAATTCTAAAAAATCCATCTTCATAAGACGTATCATTGTCAACATGTTCTTTTATTTCGCTGTCCGGCCCCAAACGAAGCAGTCGTACAGCTTCTTTTTCGCATTGAAACCAATCCATAATTTCTTTAAAATAAACACAGCGGTCCAAAAGCGGCGTATTTTGATATTCTTTGTTTGGAAAAGAAGTAATATCGTTTATCAAACCAGACTGTGATCTTAAAGCAACACTGGTCCAGTTTCCTTCATAACGATGGGTATTAAAATGCGGTGTCCACAATTCGCTCTCACATAAAGCGAGTTCTTGCTGTAATTTATCTATTGAAAAAGTAATCGGAAGCTGGCTTGACGAAGGATTCATATACTCTAAAGATTAAATTTGATATTGTGGCTTTTGTCCTGTAAATATATAATTTATAAGAATTTAAAAGCCGAATACATCAGCAAAATTTTACAAATTATAAATTTGATTTTTTCAGGCAGATTACGAAATAGCAGAAACTATAAATTCGTAAAGTTTATGAGTAGACAGCATCACCGATTCAGAATCAGTTTTAAGAATTAAATCGGCTCTTTGCGGGATTTCAAAAACATCACTTATGCCGGTAAAGTTTTTAATTTTATCTTGATTTCCGTCTGGCAATAATGCTTTTTTGTACAATCCTTTTGGATCTCTTTCAATTAAATTATCGACTGAACAATCTAAAAATACGGTTCTAACAAACTCATGGTTTCGCAATTCGTTTCGAATATCTTCATACGGATTTATGACAGACATGAGAACAATGGTATTTTCTTCAACAAAATTTCGTCCCACATTAAAAAGACGTCTCACATTTTCGCATCGGTCTTCTTTAGAAAATCCTAAATCTTTACAAATTGTTTTTCGGTAAACATCACCGTCAATGATTTCAACTTTATAATTGTTTTGAATTAATAAATGCCGAACATTTTCTGCCAATGTCGTTTTTCCCGAACCCGATAATCCTGTAAATTGTATTAAAAGCATTTAGAAATTTCTTTTCTTAATTGAGACGTTAAAACTAGATAATTTACAATGCCCAAACAATAAGTAGAATTACGGTTTATGATATCTGAAATTATTAAAAAAAGAACACTTTAAAGATGTCTTACATTTTCGAAATTGTTATTTTTATCTTTTAATAAATTTGAAAATGAAAAAGAAACTTGTGGTTTTAACCGGAGCCGGAATTAGTGCCGAAAGCGGTATTAAAACATTCCGCGACAGCGATGGTTTATGGGAAGGACATGACGTTATGGAAGTAGCAACTCCGGAAGGCTGGCAAAAAAATCAGGATCTGGTTTTGGATTTTTACAATAAAAGACGTCAGCAGTTAAAAGAAGTACAGCCCAACTTGGGCCACCAGATTCTGGCTGAATTAGAAAAAGATTTTGATGTTTATATTATCACCCAAAACGTCGACGATTTGCACGAACGCGCCGGAAGCACAAAAGTGCTGCATTTGCATGGAGAATTATTAAAAGTGAGAAGCACCCGAAATCCTGAGTTAATTCTAGACTGGCAGGATGATTTATTTACAGGTGATTTTGATGAAAACGGACATCAGCTGCGCCCGCATATTGTTTGGTTTGGAGAAATGGTTCCTGCACTCGAACAAGCTATTCCAATTGTAGAAAATGCTGATTATTTTGCCGTTATTGGAACTTCGCTGCAGGTTTATCCAGCTGCAGGTTTAATTTCGTACACATACAGCATTACTCCGGTTTTTTATATTGACCCAAAACCTATTTCTATCCCTAATATTCAAAACAAAGTTGAAGTTATCGCTAAAACTGCTACAGAAGGTGTTGCAGAAATGAGGATAAAATTGTTTGAATTAGAAAACCTGTCATGAATGTAGAATCTCAATTACAGCAATTAAGTCAGTTACATTTTCTGGCTCAGTTTCTTATTTTTTCTCTCGAAAATATAAGTCTGTTATTGATTGCTGTTTTAATTGGAAAACTAATTGAACCTAAAAATACCGTTTTAAGCAGCCAAGATCAAAAATGGGTTATATCCACTCTCATTTGCAACATATTGATTACAGTTCTGGGTTTTGAATTGTATCAATTAGAAATAATTAAAATTGATTTCTCCCACAATATAATTTCAATTATTCTAGACACGTTACTGCTCATTATTTTAATGGACTTTTTTATGTTCTGCTTTCATTATCTTGCACATACTTTGAAATGGTTTCATCCTATTCACAAACTGCATCATACCCATGTTGACACCAATGTTTACAGTTTATTTGTACTTCATCCTGTAGAAACTTTGGGTTTTGGTTTTATCTGGCTCATTTTGATTTCTGTTTTCCAGTTCAACTATATTAGTCTTATAATTTATTTGTTTTTAAACTTGATGTATGGCATATTTGGTCATATCGAAAAAGATCTTTTTCCGGCCTTTTGGTACAAAAGTTATTTTACAAAATGGATTTCTACGACAAAATTTCATTCCGATCATCACAAGAATCAAGCTCATAATTTTGGATTTTATTTTACTTTTTGGGATAAAATCTTCAAAACCATGATTTAAATTGAAAGTTAGGGCATAATAAAGCTTCAGTAATTTTCAGAAGTTTTAACAATCACTTATATTTGCACCTTTCGAAAAACAACATAACAATGACTACTCTAAACGAATTGAATGCTATATCGCCAATTGACGGAAGATATAGAAATAAAACTCAAAATTTAGCACCTTTCTTTTCTGAAGAAGCTTTAATAAAATACCGTGTATTAGTTGAAATTGAATATTTCATCGCTTTATGCGAAATTCCTTTACCACAGCTTTCTGGCGTAAATTCAGATTTATTCGACAGTTTGAGAAACATCTACAAAAATTTCTCTACTGAAGATGCGCTTTGGATTAAAGAAACTGAGAAAGTAACCAACCACGACGTAAAAGCGGTTGAATACTTTATTAAAGATGCTTTCGAAAAATTAGGTTTGTCTCAGTACAAAGAGTTCATTCACTTCGGATTAACATCTCAGGATATTAACAATACTGCAATTCCTCTTTCTACAAAAGAAGCATTTGAACAAGTTTACATGCCGTCTTTAGTAGCTTTAATTGCTAAGCTAAAAGAATTAAGCGTTGAATGGAAAGATATTCCAATGCTTGCCCGTACACACGGACAGCCGGCTTCTCCTACTCGTTTAGGAAAAGAAATTCTTGTTTTTGTAGAGCGTTTAGAAGAGCAGATGCGTTTGTTATTCAATATTCCGTTTGCTGCTAAATTTGGCGGTGCAACCGGAAACTTTAATGCACACCACGTTGCATACCCGCAGATTGACTGGAAACAATTTGGAAATAAATTTGTTGAAACCGATTTAGGTTTGCACCATTCTTTTCCAACAACTCAAATTGAGCATTACGATCATTTTGCTGCTTTTTTTGATGGTTTAAAAAGAATCAACAATATCATTATCGATTTAGACCGCGATATCTGGACGTATGTTTCAATGGATTATTTTAAACAAAAAATCAAAGCAGGAGAAATTGGTTCATCTGCAATGCCTCATAAAGTAAACCCAATTGATTTTGAAAATTCTGAAGGAAACTTAGGAATTGCTAATGCTATTTTCGAACATTTAGCTGCTAAACTTCCAATTTCAAGATTACAGCGTGATTTAACTGACAGTACTGTTTTGCGTAATGTTGGTGTACCGGTTGGACATACTATTATTGCTTTTGAAGCTACTCTTAAAGGTTTAAACAAATTACTTTTAAACGAAAGCAAGTTTGCTGAAGACTTAGAAAAAAACTGGGCAGTTGTGGCAGAAGCAATTCAAACAATCTTACGTCGTGAAGCTTATCCAAACCCATACGAAGCTCTAAAAGGTTTAACAAGAACTAATGAAGCAATTGATAAAAATGCGATTCATAATTTCATTGCAACTTTACAAGTTTCTGACACAGTTAGAGCAGAATTAATGCAGATAACTCCTAGCAATTACACAGGAATTTAAAGAAAATCTAGAATATTTTATCAAAAAAAGCTATCTTTATCGAGATAGCTTTTTTTATTTAACCGGAGCAGTTCAGTGAATCTATTTGAGATTAAAAACTGAATAGATTCCTGAAAACAAATACCACTTTATGATTGCCTTAAATGCCGCTGCCGAATCGACACACCATTTGCAACCCCTGATCAGTGACCTGGGATTGATTTTGATGACTGCCGGAATCGCAGTTCTTATATTTAAAAAAATGAAACAGCCCTTGGTTTTGGGTTACCTGATTGCAGGTTTTTTAGCCGGAAACCATTTTGATTTTTTCCCTTCGATAACCGACATGAAAAGTGTTGAAGTTTGGGCAGAAATTGGGGTTATATTTTTATTATTCAGTTTAGGACTCGAATTCAGCTTTAAAAAATTAATGAAAGTCGGCGGGACATCTTCCGTCACCGCAATAACCCAGATTTTATTCATGACGCTTATTGGATATTGTGTGGGTCAATGGATGGGCTGGGGACAAATGGATAGTATTTTTCTTGGTGCAACACTTTCGATTTCTTCAACAACCATTATTATCAGAGCTTTTGACGAATTAGGTGTAAAGGGAAAAAAGTTCGTTGGGATTGTATTTGGAGCCCTGATTGTTGAAGATATCGTAGCCATTTTAATGCTCGTATTGTTATCGACCATTGCAGTGAGCGATCAGGTATCTGGAGGCGAATTATTACAATCCGTTTTAAAATTAGTTTTCTTTTTAATTATATGGTTTTTGGGTGGAATATTTATCATTCCAACCATTTTGAAAAAAGCCAAACATCTTTTAACCGATGAAATGCTGCTTATTATTTCATTGGCATTATGTTTAATGATGGTAATTTTTGCAGCAAATGTTGGTTTCTCTCCCGCGTTAGGAGCCTTTATAATGGGTTCTATTATTGCTGAAACTACAATGGCAGAAAAAATTGAACATTTAATTCAGCCCGTAAAAGATTTATTTGGTGCTGTTTTCTTTGTATCCGTGGGAATGTTAATTAACCCGGAAACACTGGTAACTTATGCCCTTCCGGTGGCTTTAATTACACTTTTAACCATTTTTGGAAAAGCTTTCAGTTCTTCTATCGGAGCTTTAATTTCCGGACAGCCTCTAAAACAATCTGTTCAAACGGGAATGAGTTTAGCGCAAATTGGAGAGTTTTCTTTTATTATTGCAACACTGGGCATGACCTTAAAAGTTACAAGCGATTTCTTGTATCCTATAATCGTTGCCGTATCAGCTATTACAACTTTTACAACACCTTTTTTAATTAAATATTCCGAATCTTTTGCTCAGTTTCTGGAACAAAAAATGCCCAAAAGATGGGTTAAAAATATCAACCGTTACAGCGTAAATGCTCAGGCCATTAAATCTGTAAGCACCTGGCAGATTGTATTACGATCATCAATTACACAAATTATACTGCACACTATAATTATTACGGCTATAATTTTATTATCGTCAAAATTTGTAGCGCCATTAGTAGCCGATACCCGATTTGGAAATACATTGGCCGCTTTATTGACACTCGTTGTCATTGCTCCGTTTTTATGGGCGCTTTCACTGCGCCGTGTAAAAGTTGACGAAGTCGAAGCGCTTTGGGAAGAACGTAAATACAGAGGCGCACTTTTAATGCTTATTTTAATTAGAATGAGCCTTGGATTATTTTTCGTTGGATTCCTATTGAATATTTTCTTCTCACCTTTAGTGGCTTTTGTAGCCTTGATTATTGCAATTGGAGCGTATCAAATTTTCCCTAAAAAATTAAACGAACAATACCACCGAATTGAAAATCACTTTTTGAAGAACTTAAACGATCGCGAAAACAAAAAGATCGACAGACGATATGCCAATTTAATGCCATGGGACGGTCACATGTCATTTTTTGATATTGGAAAAGAATCTAATTTAGCCGGAAAAACATTAGAAGAATTAAAGATTCGTGAACAATTGGGAATCAATATTGCCTACATTAAACGAGGCGAAGTAACTATTCCGATTCCTATGAAAACTGAACGTTTGTTTCCCGGAGATGAAATCTGTGTTATTGGTACTGATGCCCAAATTACTGAGTTTACCAAGTATTTAAACCACAATGAAACGGAAGCTCCGCCAAAAGTAGAAGAAACCGACATTGTACTGCGTCAGCTTGAAGTTTCTCAGGAAGAATTTATTCAAAAAAGTATCGGCCAGTTCAGAGCCAAAACAAACGGAATGGTTGTGGGAATTGAACGAAACGGAAATCGTATCTTAAATCCTGAATCTAGTTTAATTTTAGAGAAAAACGACATCCTTTGGGTTGTAGGTGACAAAAAAAGAATGACCGCTTTGTTGACAGCAAAATAAAGGTGCTGAGATGCGCTAAGGGACTAAGGTGCTGAGGGACTAAGGTTTTTAATATAAAAGCGCCAAGATTTAAAAATTGAAATCTTGGCGCTTTGTTTATTTTCAGAAAAAAAAATGCTAAAATTCTAAGAAAAAAACTTAGAACCTTAGCATCTTAGTATCTCAGAACCTCAGATTACTTATTAGGCTGCGGTGTCAATCTCAAATAAGGTTTAATAGGCGTGTGTCCTTTTGGGAATTTTGCCGGAATATCGCTGTCAGGAATTGCAGGTGCAATTACTACATCTTCTCCATCTTTCCAGTTTGCAGGAGTTGCAACGCTGTAATTTGCAGTTAATTGTAAACTGTCAATTACACGAAGTAATTCATCAAAATTTCTTCCTGTCGAAGCTGGGTACGTCAATGTTAATTTGATTTTTTTATCTGGTCCAATAACAAAAACTGAACGTACTGTAAATTTATCGCTTGCATTGGGATGAAGCATATCGTATAAATTCGCTACTTTTTTATCTTCATCGGCAATAATTGGAAAATTCACTTCTGTATTTTGAGTTTCATTAATGTCTTTAATCCACTCTTTGTGAGAATCTAATCCGTCTACACTCAAAGCAATAACCTTAGTATTTCTTTTGGTAAATTCCGGAACATAATTCGCCACTGTTCCCAACTCAGTTGTACAAACTGGAGTAAAATCTGCTGGATGCGAAAATAAAACGCCCCAAGAATCTCCTAACCATTCATGAAAATTGATTGGTCCTTGTGTGGTTTCTGCGTGAAAATCCGGAGCTATATCGCCTAATCTTAATGTTGACATAATTTATATTTTTTAGTTCCTCTAAAATTAACTAAAAAATACATTTAGAAAACACGTAAGAATTAAAAAAAAGTTAAAATTCTATCAGCTCTATCTAATTACTATTCTAAATTAAATAAAGCCAACTACAAAGTACCAGATGGCAAGGGTTACAAACGAAATAGGAATTCCAAAACCAATCATCATACTGCTTAATTTTGGTTTTAAACCATAGGTAGAAGCGAGAATTGCTCCTGTAATCATGGGCGCCATTGCAATTTCAATAATCGTAATTTTTATAGCTTCGGAATGCTGGTTGAAAATAAAAACATACAGAATAAAAATGATGAGCGGTGTTACGATCAGTCTGAAGAAAAGTCCGAGTCTTAAAAATTTCCAATGTTTGCTTTTTCGGTCAAAAGTCAGCTGCAACCCTACCGAAAACAAAGCCAAAGGCGTAACCAGACTTCCTAATTTTAATAATAAGGACTGTATATTGACATCTAAATCGTAATCTAAAATATTTAATAAGCACGAAACAACAAACGTAATAAACGGCGGAAAGAAAATTATCTTTTTAGCTATACTTTTAAAATCAGGACTCCCTTTTGAATAGAAAGCCGCTACAAAAACACCTAAAGTCGAAACCACAACAAAAGTTCCCGGCTGATCTACCAGAACAGCAGTTTCTAAACCTTTTTTTCCAAATAAAGCTTCAACAATTGGATAGCCCAAAAAGGAAGAATTACTTAATCCGGCTGTTAAAACCAAACATCCAATTAATTTATTAGACCAGCCCAGCCTTCTTCCTAAAAAATGAAAAAATACAAAAGCCAGAAAAAAACTAATCCACCCCGCTCCTATTGGAAACAGCAATTCGTTACTCCATTTTATTTTCGGAATATGATATAAGGTAATCGCTGGAAGGCAGATGTAAATGACAATTTTATTTATGCTTTTGTAAATATGAGTTGGAAACCGCTTTACGTTTTGCAAAAGCAATCCTAAAAATAAAAAGAAGAATATTATAATAAAGTTGTTCATATCAAGGCTTCAACGCAAAAATAGGCATTTATAAACAGATGTATAAAACAAATTACACCTTCTATAAGATTTTTGTTATTTTAGTGTGTAATTTTAAAAATCGATGCAGCAAATAAGAGATAATATGGAGCGGATGGCTAAACTTTCAGATGAAGAATGGGCTATTTTTTCGTCTAAGCTCATACGTCGGGAATTTTCAAAAAAAATGCCTTTACTCAAAATGGGGCAAACTGAAAATTATTTGTCTTTTATAGAAAAAGGGATGGTAAGATATTATATTCCCAAAGAAGATAATGATCTCACTTTTGCGTTTGTTTTTGACGGCGAATTTACAAGTGCTTACGATTCATTTATTACCAGATTACCAGCAAATTATACCGTTGAAGCACTTGCTGACACCATACTTTGGCAAATATCATATGCTGACTTACAAGATATTTATACCGAAACAAAAATTGGAAACACGATTGGCCGTTATGCCGGCGAGGGATTATTTCTTAAAAAATCTAAACGTGAACTTTCGCTCCTCAACGATTCTGCAGAACAACGTTATCGCAATTTATTTACAGAACGGCCTGAACTCATTGAAAAAATTCCCCAAAAATATCTCGCTTCTTATATTGGCATTACACCACAGGCTTTGAGCAGAATAAGAAAACGAATTTATTAACCCAGGTTCATTGTTTTTGTTTCCATCACATTGCAACTTTGCATAAAAAAAGATATGGAAACTTTAATTGTGTTGTTAGGGACTTTTACAATTTCGCTGCTTATTATAAAGCTTATAACCAAAAGATTTGAAATTTCGCAAGCAGGCAGAATTGCGATGTCAGTTATGCTGGTATTTACTGCCATAAGTCATTTTGTATTTGCAAAAGGAATGACCATGATGGTTTCATTTCTTCCTTTTCCAATGGCAATTGTATACATTACAGGAATAATCGAATTTATAGCCGCTCTTGGGCTCTTGATTCCGAAAATGAGATTACTTACAGGCTGGCTGCTTATACTCTTTTTTATAGTACTGCTTCCTGCTAATATTTACGCTTCCTATCATAATATAAATTTACAGAGTGCTGACTATACAGGAAAAGGAATCTCTTACTTATGGTTTAGAATCCCTTTGCAACTTCTTTTTATAGCTTGGATTTATTTTTCTTCTATCAGAAATCAATTAAAAATCAAATAGTTATTTCGGAAATGCGCATCATTTATTGAACGTTGTGCATTTCCTTCTGCTCTTCTTTAATGACCTGAAACAAAAGAAATTAATTTTTAGTTAAAAAATATTTTTTATTCCAAAAAAGCGCCTACATTTGTAACATATTTTATTACAGTATGCTTTCAGGTAAATTTGCCATAACGATTCACATTCTTACTCTGCTCAATAAATTTCCGAATGATTATTTGTCATCTGAGTTTATTGCGGGAAGTATTAATTTAAATCCGGTTTTGGTTCGAAAAGAAATTGCCAACCTAAAAGCACATCATATTGTAGAAAGTAAAGAAGGAAAAAATGGCGGAACCAAACTGGCCGTTGATTCTTCTAAACTGACTTTAAAAGAGATTTTTGAAATGACTTTTGAGACCATTGGTTTAGGTTATGCTAAAAACCAGCCTAATCCGGATTGTCCTGTTGGAAAAAATATTAATCAGCATCTGGCAAATTTATATGCTGATATGAATGAGAAAGTGAGTGCACAATTAGAAGGAATTTCTTTAGAGGATTTTTCGAACCAATTTTAAAAACTATTTTTTTACCCAAAACTGTAACATTTTTTATTACTAAATAAATTTATATACTATGAAAATCGCAATTATTGGAGCAACAGGATTTGTTGGCTCAGCAATTTTAAACGAATTAGCAGACAGAAAACACGATATTACAGCTATTGCAAGAAACCCAAAAGACACAGCAAATGTGACATGGAAAAGTGCTGATATCTTTAATGTAAATGAATTAGCAGAAATTTTAAAAGGAAATGACGCTGTTATCAATGCGTATAATTCTGGATGGACAAACCCAAACATTTATGATGATTTTATTGCCGGATCAAAAGCCATTCAGGAAGCAGTAAAAAAATCAGGTGTAAAACGTTACATCACAATTGGCGGCGCGGGCAGTTTATTTGTAGCTCCGGGTTTACAAGCGGTTGACACACCAGATTTTCCAAAAGAATATCACGCAGGTGCTACGGCTGCAAGAGATTATTTAAATATCCTAAAAGAAGAAAAAGAATTAGACTGGGCATTTTTCAGCCCTGCTTTTGAAATGCATCAGGGAATTACAACCGGAAGAACAGGAAAATACCGTTTAGGATTAGAAAACCCTGTATTTAATGACGAACAAAGAAGTATTTTATCTGTAGAGGATTTAGCAGTTGTTATTGCTGATGAAGCAGAAAATCCAAAACATCACCAAGTTAGATTTACAGCTGCTTATTAATTCTTTAAAAGGTGCCAAGGTTCTAAGATGCTAAGTTTTATATGATTCTGAGCAGGAAACGCTGCAATACTACTCAAACCCGACAGGTTTTTAAAATCTGTCGGGTTTCTTTATGTTAAAAATTACTGCTAAACAACATTTGTTGGGTCTTTTTGTATCAATTCTTCTAATTCCTTCAGAAAGAAAAAATAGGATAACAAATTCGTGTAAATTCGTGCAATTAGTGACAAACTAACCTTTTGAAACTGTTTTTGTTTTCTGTACTTTTACAATATTAAAAAAGTATTTTGTCAAGTTTTAAAAAACAGTCGGGAAGTTTAACTGAAAAAGCTGGAATTTCATCTCCTGAAATTACCAATGTTTCGGCTATCAATCAAATTAAAAACAAACGCAGACAACAGCCTTCGGCCGCAGAATTAATTTCTGGAATTCTAGCAGGAAACAGAACTGCTTTGAGCCGTGCAATTACACTCGTTGAAAGCACTAATCCCGAGCATACGGCAAAGGCAGAAGAAGTTATAAACGGTTGTCTTTCTCATGCCAATAAATCTATCCGTATAGGAATTACGGGAGTTCCCGGAGTTGGAAAAAGTACTTTTATTGAAGCTTTTGGAACTTCTTTAACTCAGATTGGAAAAAAAGTCGCTGTTTTGGCTGTTGATCCAAGCAGTTCAATCTCTCACGGAAGTATTTTGGGTGATAAAACCCGAATGGAAGAATTGGTAAAAGATGAAAATGCTTTTATCAGACCAAGTGCTTCGGGCGAAAATTTAGGCGGTGTTGCCCGTAAAACCCGCGAAACTATTATTTTGTGCGAAGCGACAGGTTTTGAAACTATAATTATTGAAACTGTTGGAGTTGGCCAAAGCGAAACTGCGGTTCACAGCATGGTAGATTTTTTTCTTTTATTGAAAATTTCCGGTGCGGGTGATGAGCTTCAGGGAATAAAACGCGGCATTATGGAAATGGCAGATGCCATTGTCATTAATAAAGCAGATGGTGATAATATTAAGAAAGCAAATCAGGCGAAACTTGAATTTAACCGTGCTTTGCATTTATTTCCTCCAAAAAAATCAAACTGGCAGCCAAAAGTGACTACTTGCAGTGCGATTACAAAAGACGGCATTTCAGAAATTTGGAATACCATTTCTGATTATTTTGAAATGACCAAAGAGTCTGGCTTTTTTCAGGAAAAACGAAACGAACAAAACCAGTTTTGGATGATGGAAACTATCAACGAACAGCTGAAACAAAATTTCTACAATCAGCCTGAAATCATTTCATTATTGGAACAAAATAAAAAAGCGGTGCAAAATAATGAAATATCACCTTTTGCAGCCGCTCAGCTTTTATTAAACGAATATAAAAAGAGCTTCTAATTCCTTAAAGCTTTTTACTATTTCATTTATTTTACATTGATTGAAATTGTATAAGTATCTTCACTTTCTACGATACGATATTTACCAGGAATTAAAATGTCTGAATTGAACTTAAGAGATTTAACTAATTCGGGAACTATAGTTTGCCCTTCGGGTATTACATAAACGTCTCCATTTTGTAATAATACTTTTTTATGTTCTGCGGTTAAAGCACTTTTTTGAATTTCCATAACAAAATTCCCTTTTTCATTTGTAACACGTACTGGTGTTCCGTCAGGATTTGGTTTCGCAAAGCCATAGGTTCTCCATTCGTAATAAACAAAATTACAAAACCCTTCCGGCTGACTGCAGTCAATATTATGCGCTCCCCAGGCTCGCACAATAGTTCCTTCATAGTGAGGTAAATATCTTTGAGTATTGGGTTGATTTTCCTGCTCTGTATTTGATAATTGAGCATTTTGATCTTCACTAGAATCGTTGTTGCAGCTTATAAAAAAAGTGGCAAACGCAAAAACTAACATTGCTTTTAATACTTTCGATTTTGTTTGTTGTAAATTTTTCATAATAAATTAATTTAATTGACCTTACTCTATTACTGGCTTTTCAGGTTACGCCTTTTGGTTTAGTATATATCAATTAAATTTATTTTTTGTTACCCTTTTCGTTTGAATTTTAATACAAAAAAAAGCTGCTAAGTATGAAATTACACACCTAACAGCTTTTCTTTTAAATAATTGAAAATTATTTTTTCGTATCTCTAAGCTTATATTTGTTTTCTTTATATAAATTCCCAGCCGTAATTACGTGTGCCAAAGCATCTTTTGCCAATTCTTCATTTAATTTTACCGGAATTAAAGTTGTGTCGTTTTTGATTTCAAACTGAAGCGGTTTCAAATTTGGCTGCATAATGACAACCTGATTTTCAACTCTAAAAGCATTAATATCATTAAACTGCATAATAGATCTTCCCTGAACTTTCGGATCTAATCTGCTTAAATTTCTTCCTACCATTGGCGTTTCAAAAGGAATTCCTAAATAACTCAATAATGTAGGCGGAATATCAATTTGACTTGCCAGTCTGTCATAAACGGCACCTTTTGGAACTCCCGGCCCCATAATAAATGCCGGAATATGGAATTTATTAATTGGCACTAAATTCTTTCCGTATGTTCTGGTGTTATGGTCAGCAATTACAATAAAAATTGTGTTCTTGAAATAGGGTTCTTTTTTAGCCATTTCAAAGAATTTCCCAATTGAGAAATCGGCATATTTCATGGCGTTATTCACTGTTGCCGGTTTTGCATCATAAGGTTTAATTCTTCCCGCAGGATATTCAAACGGCTCATGATTTGAAGTTGAAAACATTAAAGAAAAGAACGGTTTATCGCCTTTTGATTTGAAATAATTATTGGCTTTCTTAACCAAATCTTCATCAGAATAACCCCAGGTTCCTTTGAAAGCGTATTTATTTCCGTCTGATTCAAAATCGGTCTGGTCTACGATATCTGTAAAACCATTTCCGTTGAAAAACGAAGCCATATTATCAAAATTAGCCATTCCGCCATAAATGAAACTGGTATCATAACCTTTATGTTTTAAAGCATCGGCAAGTGTAAAAAATCCTTGCTGTGAGTTTCCAAGTTTTACAACACTTTCTGATGGTGATGGCAAAAATCCGGTTACAACGGCTTCGATCCCGCGTACACTTCTGGTTCCTGTACAATATAAATTGGTAAACAATAATCCTTCTTTTGATAATTTATCAAATTCTGGCGTTAATGGTTTTCCGCCTAAAATTCCAACGTATTCTGCACCTAAACTTTCTTGTAGAAATATTACCAAATTATATGGCTTTTTCATAACAGAATCTGGCTGCTGTACATGCAAAAACGGAATTGCTGCATCTGTAAAATCATTTGGACCGGCGATCATGTATTTTTTTACACGGGCAATCGCTTCGGCTTCATCCATTTTACCGTACATTTTAGTGTTTCCTTCGTTCTTAATTGAGTAAGCGGCAAAAGCAACCGTATAAAATGAGTTTAATCCTAGAGTATTTGTTAATTGATCTGTTGAGAAAACAGCATTACTGGCATTAATAGGGCGTTTTGAAGTAAGGCTTGAACGTGCTCCAAAAAACAATAAAAAAGCAACTAATGGAAAAATCATTAATTTGAATTTATATTGTGTGCTTGTAGTATGGAAATATTTTTTTCCTTTTTTGAAGGCAAAATAAATCACAACTCCCAAAATCAAAAAAGTCACGATAATAGAAGTCAAGTAACTTTTTAAAAGCATTCCCACTACTTCTTTTGGATAAATAAGATAATCTAAGAAAATCTTATTTGGACGTGTATCGTACTGTTTTACAAAATCTGGTGAAGCCAGTTCTACAAAAAGTATTAAAAACAGAAACAAGAAACTGTAAATTACCAGAAACTTATTGGTGAATTTAATCCAGTTGTTTGGCAGAAAAGTGATTAAAACGGCCGGCAGAAATGACAAATAACAAAGTAAAATTAAGTCCATTCGTAAACCGATTGGAAAAATATACCAGAAATCTGGTGTCTGCTCTACTCTTTCTTTAAAAAGAAAAAACAAAAAGATTCGGCTTAAAGTCGTAATCAGTAATCCGATCAATATAAAATTGAAAATAGGTTTTAAGAAACTTAATTTTTTCATTAGATGATTTAAATTAATTTTTGGTTGAAAAATACTGTATCGTTACTCTTCGTAACGATTTACTTCTCTGTCATAAAACTCGTTTGCTTTTTCAATTAAGCCTTCCATTTCTGCATTTAATTCTGCTTCATCAAGATCTTCAGCTTCTTCCAAAAATTCAACCTCATCATCTTTTAGGTTAATTATAAATCTTGGATAATCCAGGTGAATGATAAAAATATCATCTGGAAAATCAGTATTATCTCCGAGTAAAAATTTAGGTAATTCCATATTATTTAAGTTTATTTTTAGATGTTACAATTGTCTGTCATGCAGACTCCTTTTTTGTCACAGATTAAAATGATTTTTCAATCCTAAAATCTGTTTTATACTATTATTCAAGCTTCAAACTTAATTATTTAAAGGTGAATTTGCGATTAACTTCTTCGTTAGAAAATGAAAGCGAATATACAGAAAAATTGCTGCTGCTGTTAAACCTGCCAAAAGTCCTATCCAAACGCCTTGTGCTTTTAGTTCTGTATGCTCTCCTAAATAATATGAAATAGGAAAACCAATGATCCAATAAGCCACAAATGTAATATACATAGGTACTTTTACATCCTGTAAGCCGCGCAAAGCGCCCAAAACTACAACCTGAATTCCATCAGAAATTTGGAAAACAGCCGCAATTAAAAGCAGTTTTGATGCAATTGCAATTACTTCGGTATTATCCAGAACCTGTCCTGTATTTTCCATATTTAAAAACATATGCGGCAAATAATTATGAAATACTATAAATAGAAGTGCAAAGAAAGTTTCGAGTATAATTGCCAGTAAGAAAATAGAACGGGCTACGACAATCAGCTTTTTATAATCGTTTAATCCTCTTTGGTTGCTTACCCTGATCATAGAAGTGACGCTCAATCCCATTGCAAACATAAAAGTCATCGAAGCCAGACTTAAAGCAATCTGATTAGCTGCTTGACTGGTTTTTCCAATATTGCCGCAAAGCCATATCGAAGCGGTAAACAAAACTACTTCAAACAACATTTGCATTGCCGATGGAAATCCAATGCTGATGATTTTTTTGATTGTTGCTTTTTTGATTTCATCAAAACTGAAACCTTTAAAGAAACGTTTTAAATCGTCTCTTCTTGACAACATTATATGCATAAACATTACCAAAAATATTCTCGAAATCACAGTTCCTAATGCCGCCCCGATAATTCCCATTTTTGGAAAAATCCAGATTCCGTAAATTAAAACATAGTTTAACCCTACGTGCAGCACGTTTGCCATAACCATGGCATACATAGAATATTTGGTAAGAGACATTCCGTCTGCAAATTGTTTATATCCCTGATACATAATTAAAGGTATCAAAGAGAAAGCTACCCAGCCCAAATAAGGTTTTGCCAGAACGATAACATCTGCAGGCTGTTTTAATAATTCCATTATAGGTTTTGCAAACATGATTACCGTAAAAAGTACTAAGCCTAAAATGGTGCATAAAAATAATCCGTGGTGAAAAGCAGAACGAATTTTACTGTCATTTTTTTCTGCATCGCCTTCGGCTACAATTGGAGTTATGGCAGTAGAAAAACCAATTCCCAGAGACATTGCAATAAAAATCATGCTGTTTCCTAATGAAACTGCTGCTAATTCTGTACTGCCAATTTTCCCTACCATTATATTGTCGACAATACCAATTAAAGTATGGCCAACCATTCCTAAAATAACAGGATAGGCAAGTTTAAAATTATATGAAAATTCTTTTGTGTACTGCTTTAAATTCACTTGTATTCTTTTTTAGTGCGCAAAGATAATCAGAAGCTTCGAATTCTGATCTATTTATAAAAACATAAGCCAATATTAAGACTAAAATCAGCATACCATAATATTATATAACGATTTTTAAAAATTATATAACAAGCTCAAAAGACCTCTATTTTACTTTTACATTATTAATAATTCAAAAATATTTGCCATGAAAAAATTACAGATTATATGCCTAGCTGCCTTTGCTTTTTTATACTCCAACACAACTTTCGCTCAAGACGCCGCAACAAATTACAATCAGGGATTTAGATTAGGTTTTGGGTTAAATGGCGGTATTCCAACCGATAATGATTATGACTGGTCACTTGGAGGAGACGTTCGTTTACAATATGATTTATCTAAAAAAACATCATTAACACTAACAACAGGTTTTACAAATTTATTTTTAGGAAAAGATGATTTAGGAAATGACATAAAAGATTTAGGATTTATTCCTGCAAAAGCTGGTTTTAAAGCTTTTATCTGGGAAGATCAATTTTATGTTTTAGGTGAAGTAGGTGCCGGTTTTGCTGTAACAAACGGTTATAACGACACTACTTTTTTATGGGCGCCTGGAATTGGGTACGCCAACAAATACATTGATATAAGTGTCCGCTACGAGGACTACAACAAATTCAAAACCAATCAAGTGGCTTTACGTTTAGCCTATGGTTTTGATCTATAAAAAGAAAGGTTTATTTTATTTTTTTGTTTTTGGTAACAGACCCGGAAGTTTTCATAGTCTTCCGGGTTTTGTATTTTATGCCATTGGTCAAAACAAAATTACCATTAGTCAAATGATTTTTCAGGATTGATTTAGATCGCGGTAATTCGCAGAAAAATTAATCAAATCATGAACAAAACAGTTTTTTATCTATCGCAGCTTTTTCTTCTTTTATTGGTTTCTGCTGCAGCACAATCACAATCCTGAATTTCAGGTGAGTTTAAAGTCGATTATGTTCCTTTTTCTAAATATGTCCGGCCAATAGACAGCACCAAAACAAATGCCGAAAGCAATTTTAAAAGAGCCCAGATTGTTTTTGAAGTGCCAATTTCGTTAGAAATAGACAAATACAATAATCCCAGACTCTGGTCTGTTTTTGTAAATGGAAGTTATGCCAGAATGGAAAACAGAAACTACAATATTCAAGATCTTCCGATAGAATTTCAGGCAGGATTTCCAACTGAATTATTGAACACACAAGTTGGTATTAAACATTTACGCTCTATTTCTCCATCCTGGTCTTTATTAATCCTGGCTTCTGTTGGAGTTTATACAGATATGGTCGAAATTAACAAAGATGATGTCCTGATACAAGGAGGTGTACTTTTTATCAAACAATTTGATCCTAATCTGGCTTTAGGTATAGGCCCGGTTTTAACCAATAGTTTTGGTGTGCCAATGGTACTTCCAGGAATATATTTTAACTGGGAATCCAGAGGCGCTCTGCATTTTAAAGTTGCTTTTCCTGAAGGAGTAGAATTAGGTTACCGCATGAATGAAAATTTTGATTTAAAACTCGTCGGAGAATTAAGCGGTATGACGGCCGAAACCAAGATTGGGAATAAATCTTCGTTATTGGGATATCAGCAGATAATTGCAGGATTACGACCTCAGCTTAAGTTTGGCCAACATTGGACTCTTGAACCTACTGCTGGAACTACTCTTCTTCGCAGTTTTTCTACTACTAATAGAAAGATTAAAGACATTTTTAAAGAAAAAGATATAGCCGATCCAAGATTTACTACCACTTTTTACGGAGCAATAGCTCTAAAATGGAAATTCTAGAGCTATCTGCTTAATAAGTTTTTATAGACTACCTCTTTCAATAATTCCTCACGGCGGTTTCTTGAAATTGGTAGTTCTTGTCCGTTTATAAATAATCGTCCGCCGGAAACAGAATCGATATGGGTGATGTTTACTAAAAACGATTTATGAATTCTAAAGAAAATCTCTGCCGGAAGCGTTTCTTCTAATGAAATCATGGTTTGATGAATTACAATGACTTTTTCTTTAAAATGAAGTTTAGCATAATTCTGCATTCCTTCAATGTATAAAATATCTACCCAGGAGATTTTCTGAAATCCTTCTTCCTGACGCACATATAAAAACGGATCTAATTGATTTTGCTTTGGAGCGTGCATCATTTGATGCCATTGTCTGGCTTTTAAAGATGCCTGATAAAAGCGTTGAAACGTAATAGGTTTTAATAAATAATCTACAACCTGTAAACGATATCCGTCTAAAGCATGTTCTGAATAAGCAGTTGTAAAAATCACCAATGGCGGATTATCTAATGATTCCAGAAACTCTAATCCGGTAAGATAAGGCATATTTATATCGAGAAACATCAAATCGATTTGCTTTTCCTGAAGATACGAAGTCGCTTCTAATGCCGAAGCGCATGTGCCTGCAGCTTCCAGAAAATCAATTTTAGAAATAAAATCTACGATTCCGTTTCTTGCAATAGGTTCATCGTCTATAACGAGGCATTTCATGTTCATAATATTGTTTTTGTTTCAGGTTTTCTTTGTTTCAGGTTTTCTTTGTTTCAGGTTTTCTTTGTTTCAGGTTTAATATTTTTTTAATCCTTTTAATCTGTGTAATCTGTGGCTAAAAAATTTAACCGCAAAGGACGCAATCCCGATAGCTGTCGGGATACGCAAAGTTCGCAAAGTTTTAAGTTTAATAAGAATGCAGACACAAAGCATTAGATTAAAAATTCGTGCTAATTCGTGCAATTGCTTCGCCTGTTCGCTATCGCTCGGGTCGTGGCAAAAATAAAATCTTTTTAATCCTTTTAATCTGTGGCAAAAAAAATCATTTTAAATCTAAAACCACAGTAACCGTAAAATCAGAATCGGTTTTATTGATATTGAATTGATGTTTTTCCGGATATTGAATCGCTAATCTTTTCTTTACGTTTTCAAGTCCTAATCCCTGACTTTTAGACGGAATTTTATATTGTTCTGTATACGAGTTTTCGATTCTAAAATTCAATTGATGATTTATCTGCTCGCACGATAAATGCACGTATCCTTTTTGATTTGGAAGTCGGGACACATGTTTAAAAGCATTTTCTATTAAAGGAACCAAAAGCAATGGTACGATTTGAAGCTGTCCGTCTTCAATATTCCATTTACTTTTTACTTCCAGTTCATTCCCCCAGCGGGTTTCTTCAACAGCAATCAAATCTTTCAAATATTTAATTTCAAGATGCAATGGCACATATTCTTTGTTGCATTCATACAATTGATAACGCAGAATATCTGAAAACTGAACCAATAAAACTGATGCCAATTGTACATTACTCTGCATTAGAATATGAATATGATTCAAAATATTAAACATCAAATGCGGATTTATCTGATCCTGCAAAATCTTGATTTGCGCTTCAAGGTGAACTTGCTGCAATTGTGCATGATTTCTTTCGATGACATTATGCTCCTGATAAAACCGAAGTCCGCAGGCAGTACCGCAGATTAAAATCGCCGATGGAATGTTGCCGTAAAACCGTGACCACATAAAATGAAGAGACTCCACATCTGCTTCTCCGGGATATGCTTTCCTTCTCAAAACCGAATCAGAAAAAACAATATAAATCAATGACAGACAAAATGCCAAAAGCAGTACAACAATAACGCTTTGTACCGCAAACCAGTTCATTTTATTTTGTTTTAGTGCTTTGGGCAGTATAACATCACTTAAAATATGAGCTAAAACGGCAGAACAAAACAAAACTAAAACGGCCTGAATCGTGGCCGTCAAAAAATCGTAATCTTCGATCATCTGGGCCCAGATTGTCATGCCTAATAAGCTCCAGAAAAAGACTAAAAATATCCAATGCCTATTTTTATAATTTGCAACCATCTAAATAATTTATTAAGATTTACATTCAAAATTAACCTTTTAAACAAACAGCAAAGGAGCACAAACCACAATTGCTGTTAAAATTAGTTTGATGAACTACACTATTGTTTTGACCAACGGAATTTTTAAAGGTATCTAATGGAAAAACAATCCTTAAAACAAAAAGCTCCAGAGGAGTGACATATATTTTTCTGTAACCTAAATATATGTCACTCCTCCGGAGCTTTATAATGCAAACGTTTATTCTTTGCTATAAATATTTTGCTTCTCTGAAACTTACAAAGAACTATTCTTTTGCAAGCTGTTCTTTATAAAGCGCAAAATTGGCTTTTATCTTATCGTCCAGTTCCGGTTCTTTAATATCTGTGTACTGCTTCATTTCTTCCCAAATAATTTTGGCTACAATATAACGCGCCATATCTTTATCATCGGCCGGAACAATGTACCATGGCGCATGTTCTTTAGAAGTTTCATTTATAGCTTCTTCGTAATACTTTTGATATTCATCCCAATGTTCACGCTCTTTAAGATCGCCGGGAGAGAATTTCCAATTGTGTTTTCCTTCTTCTAAACGGCGTAATAAACGCTGACGCTGTTCTTCTTTACTTAAGTTCAGAAAAAACTTCATGACAATAGTTCCATTTTCGGCAATATGCTTTTCGAAGTTATTGATTTGTTCAATTCTGTTTTTCCAGAATTTAGGTTTAATATCGTCAACACAATTAATTCCCGGTAAATTCTCTGCCAAAATATATTCCGGATGCACACGTGTTACCAAAACATTCTCATAATGCGTGCGGTTAAAAATGGCAAACTTTCCTTTTTCCGGCAGGGCAATATAATGGCGCCATAAATAGTCGTGTTCCAGTTCTGAAGAATTTGGCGTTTTAAAACTATGCACCACAACCCCGCGCGGATTAAATTCTTTAAAAACTTCTCTGATTAAACTGTCTTTTCCGGAAGTATCCATTCCCTGCAGACAAATTAAAACCGCATATTTATTGTGTGCATACATTACATCCTGCAAATCACTCAATTTCGCCTGGACTTTATCTAATTTTTCTTCTTTTTCATCAGCATCTGCATCGACTTTTAATAAAGTAGGAAATTTACTTAATTTGATTTTGTCAGTAACTTTAAAATCTTTCGGATCTATTGATTTCATATTTTTCACATTTATATCATAAATATACTACTTTTACGAATTCTGTCAGCTATCGGTATCACTATTAGCTGCCTGTTTTTCAAAATAACATTCATGGAAAAATTTACATTAGAAATATTATTTCAAATCATCGGAATCGGTTCTGCATCAGGATTATTTTATAGCAATGATGCACTTTACATTATTGGCGACAACAGCGGATTTTTATACGAATACAACATGCAGAATCAGCAGTTAAATCAGCATGCTTTAATTGATAATCCAACGCAGAATATCCCAAAAAATCTAAAACCAGATTTTGAATCTTTAACACATCACAACGATACGCTTTATGTTTTTGGTTCCGGCTCTACCGAAAATCGAAACAAAATGATTGAGTTTGATATTAAAAATAAAAAGGTTTTACAAAAAAACAATTTAGTCGATTTATATGCTGTAATGCAGAATTTCGGCTCAATAAAACCTGAAGATTTCAATCTGGAAGGAGCTGTTTTTGATGGTGAAAACTGGTATTTATTTAACCGTGGAAATGGAATTTCTAACAAAAACACCATTTTTACCATTCACGCCAAAAGTCTCGGTGATGAATTTGCTTTGGTTGCAACCAATTATAAACTTCCAAAAATAAAAGGCATTCGTTCCAGTTTTACTGATGCTGTTTTAGTCGAAGACAAAATCTATTTTCTTTCAACCGTCGAAGACACAAAATCAACTTATGATGATGGCGAAATTTTAGGAAGTTTTATTGGCAGAATTGATCTTAAAACGATGAAAATTGATTTTACTCAAAAAATTACCTCAACCAATAAATTTGAAGGTTTGACTTTCTATAAAAAAGAAAACAATAAAATTGAGTTTTTACTTTGCGAGGATAATGACACGGAATTGTTAGAAACGAAGATTTTCAAATTGACTCTTCCAATTAAATAAAATGTAACATTTTTCTTAAAATAACGTCTTTTATAACAAAACCAAGAACCAATAATTATAAATTTATTTAAAAATAATGATCAAAAAAACCGCTTTCGCTCTTTTAGCTTTTATTACAAGTCAAGCTTTACAAGCCCAGTACAAATACCCTGCAACTCCTGAACGTCCTGTTGTAGATGATTATTTTGGAACAAAAATTACAGATTCATACAGATGGCTTGAAGACATGAACAATCTTGAAGTTCAAAAATGGTTCAAAGACGAATCGGATTATACCAACTCTATTGTGAAAACAATTTCCGGACGTGATGCTCTTTTTAACAGAATGAAAGAAATTCAAGCTTTGAGTGGAGATCAATACGGAACTATTAGACAAGTTGGTGATATTTATTACTATACAAAAAATAAAAAGAAAGAAAACATATATAAGTTGTATTTCCGTAAAAATAGAAACGGAGCTGAAATTTTATTATTAGATCCCAGCACAATAACTAAAGGTGCCACTATAACCAGTTTTAATATTAGTCCTGACAATAAAAAATTGGCTGTAACTATATCTGAAGATGGTGCAGAAGTTTGCGATCTTAAAATTATGGATCTTGAATCAAAAAAATTCCTCTCAGATAAACTTACGCCTGTTTGGAGCGAATTCCCTTTTGAATTTACTCCAGACAGTAAAGCCATAACATACACTCAAATGTTCACTAGAGATAATACAAGTGATGATTTTTTGAAGAACATGAAATCTCTTCTGCATGTAATTGGCACTGATCCCAAAACAGATAAAACACTTGCTTCAAAAGAAAACAATCCTGAATTAGAAATCTTAGCGGCACAATTTCCTTCTATTAAGCTTCCTGATGATTATTCGTATATCATTTTGGATATTGGATCTACAAAAAATGAAGAATTTTCTTTTTATGCCCCGTTTTCAGAACTGGGAAAATCAAAAATTAATTGGAAACCATTAATAAAATATGAAGATGAAATAACTGACAGCCAAATTATTGGCGACAAAATCTTTTTCCTTACTCATAAAAATGCACCTAATTATAAACTAGCATATACAAGTCTAAAAAATCCAGATTTCAACAATCCAACGATTCTTGTTCCTGAAAGCAATAAAATAGTACGAAGATTAAGAAAGTCTAAAAACTTCATTTACTATAATTTGAGTGACGGAATCAATCAGGAAATTTTTCAACTTAATGCCAAAACTTTAGAAATCAAAAAGATTCCAATACCTGCAGGTTCTAATGCCGGATATCCACTAAGTCCACGTTACAACGATGACCTGATGTTTTTTAACAATGGCTGGGTTACACCGTCAACAGATTATGATTATAACGCCTTAACAGGTAAATTAGAAAAAAGCAAAGAATTAACATCCAATGGTACATTCCCTGACTTTAGTAAAGATTATATTGTAAAAGAAGTAGAAGTGCCAAGTCATGATGGAGTAATGGTGCCTTTATCTATAATTTACCCTAAAAACATCAAAATGGATGGTTCTACATCTTGCTTTATTACAGGATATGGCGCCTATGGAATTAGCCAATATCCATATTTTGTCGGCCCTAGTTTAATGACTTTATTAGAGCAGCATACTATTGTAGCTTTTACCCACATAAGAGGCGGAGGTGAAAAAGGCAATCAATGGCATGTAGACGGAATGAAAGCTAAAAAACCAAATACATGGAAAGACTTTATTGCCTGTTCTGAATATTTGATAAAAGAAAAATATACTTCAAAAGAAAAACTGATTGGAAATGGAGTAAGTATGGGAGGTGTACTGATTGGAAGAGCAATTACCGAACGCCCTGATCTTTACAAAGTCGCACTTGTAGAAGTAGGCTGCACAAACACCTTAAGAATGGAAACTACTCCTAATGGTCCAAACCAAATACCTGAAATTGGCTCTCTAAAAAATGAAGAAGATGTAAAACATATATTAGAAATGGATTCGCAAAGCAAGGTAAAGAAAGGAGTAAAATATCCTGCGGTTTTAATTCGCACCGGTATAAACGACCCTAGAGTTACCCCTTGGGAGCCTGGTAAATTTGCAGCTATTTTACAAAATTCCACCAGCTCTGCTAATCCGGTTTTACTGCATGTTAATTATGCCAATGGTCATCATTCTAATGATTTGGATGTTACCTTTGGAGATGAAGCCGACATGTATGCATTTGCATTATGGCAGGTTGGAAATACAAAATTTCAAATTAAACCATAACTTTTAAATTTTTGCTTTTTTCTAAGATTTTATAAATGTTTGCGAAGACGTGCTGTAGTGCGTCTTCGCAAAATAATTAATAAAAAAATTAAACTTTTTTCATCTGCGTCCCAACCTTTTTATCTTTTTAGCACTCTTTATAATTAAAGACCAAAATTGTGATAAACGAAACTCTAATTTCTAACTGCAAAAAAATGAACCGTGATGCCCAGCGTCAGGTTTATGAGCACATGGCTCCAAAATTGTATCGCGTCTGCAAACGATACCTAAAGAAAGAAGAAGAAATCGAAGAGGCTCTAGCCGATGCTTTCTATACCATATTTACAAAATTAGATCAGCTTAAGGAAGAAAAAGCCTTTGAAGCCTGGGCCAGAAAAATTGCCGTTAATTACTGTTTGGCATCAATCAAGAAAAACACAAACTTCAATATGTATCTTGATGATGTAAAGGTTCTTTCACAGCCTTTTACAGAAGAAATGAACGCATTAGAAGAAGAAGATTTACTCAATTTATTAAACCATATTCCAGACGGCTGTAAAACTGTTTTTAACCTTTTTGTTATTGAAGGTTACGGACATAAAGAAATTGCAGCTATGCTTAACATTTCTGAAGGCACTTCAAAATCACAATTGAATGCCTCAAAAACCAAACTAAAGGAATTAGTAAATAAATTGTATTATCAAAAAGCAAAATAGTCATGGACAATCAAGATAAAATATTCAACAGATTTAAGGAAGCTGCAGATAATGCAGAAACCAAAGATTTTCCGGGAATGGAAAAAGTCTGGTCGCGCGTTGAAGAAAAACTCGACAGAAAAGAAGACAGAAAAACCATTTCACTTTGGAAAAAAATTGCGGTTGCGGCTTCTCTTTTATTAGTAATCTCTTTAGGATACCAATTTTTAAAAACTGATAAGAAAGCCATTATCGAAACGCCAAAAATTGTAGTTAACGAAGAAGATAAACCAACAACAGAAGGCCCGTCTTTTGAAGAAAACAAAGCAGTAGTTTCTTCAGATTCGCAATTGGTTCCAAAAGAAGAAGCCGTTAAAATTCTGGACAAACAAATTAAACAGCAAGAAAAAGTAGCGGTTCAGGAAGTACAAGCAGCACCAAATGCAGTTTTTACTCCGCCTGTTGTAACCGAAAGAGCAAATTATGACGCGATAATGCCTGCACCTTCTCCAATTCGCGCAGAAGAAGAAGCAAAAGACGAAGAGATTATGCTTTCAAAATCTAAAGTGCAGACTGAACCTGGTTTTGGTTATGCTAAAAAAGCAGCAAAAGAATCTTTTAGTTCTTCTGCCGAAAAAGCAGCACAATCTCCTAGAAAAAGTGCTCCATTAGTTGTACTGAACGGAAATGCAATTTCTCACACCGATGATGTAAAAAGAGACAGAATGATGCAGAGAGAGCTTCCTAATCTGGAACCTTCAAATGTTGAGTCTCTTGTTATATTAGATGATCCGCTTTATATTATTGACGGAATATATTATTCAGAAAATGATTTATTCGGGAAAAATCCAACAAGTCCGTATGCTCCACTAAACGAGCAGGAAATTAAAACCATAACAATTCTACAGGATCTGGAAGCCACAGAAAAATATGGCGAAAAAGGAAAAAAAGGAGTTGTCATTATTACTACAAAAACAGGAAAACCGGCTCAGAAAAAATAGCCAAAAACAGTTAATCTTTATCAAAGTTTTGAGCTTTGGTAAAGAAAAAAAATCCGAACATTAATTTAAAACTTACTATCATGAAAAGTCTAAAACTTATTTCATCAGCCATTGCTATGCTTATATGTTTCGTAACAATGGCACAGCAAAGAACCATTACAGGAACTGTTACAGATGAAAATTCAATTGCGCTTCCGGGAGTTAATGTCTACATTCAAAAAACAAAAACAGCTGCCACAACCGATTTTGACGGCAAATACAGCATTCAGGCTCAAAAAGGAGATATTCTTGTTTTTAGTTTTGTTGGAATGAACACGCAAACCGTTACGGTACAAGATTCTAATATCATAAATATTACACTAAAAGAAAACGGGAATCAGCTGCAAGAAGTTGTTACAGTGGGTTATGGGACTTCAAAATCCAGAAAGAAAATGGTAAAAGAATCCCGAATGATGGCACAAGGAAAAGTCTCAAGTTTACAAATCTCATCAAACAGCCAATATACTCCGGCTCCAAATGTTTCTATGCCTGCTTCTGAATCTGCTGCGCCTAAAAACGAACCAATGTATATCGTAGACGGAGTTCCTATAAAAGCAGATCAAATGGCAAAAATTAATCCGAATGATATTGACGATGTAAAAGTTCTAAAAGATGAATCGGCTGCTTCAATTTACGGAAGTAAAGCTGCAAATGGTGCCGTTATTATTGCAACAAAAAAAGGACTTTACAAAAATCTTTCGGAGCAGGAATTAGATAAAAAACTAAATATTATCAGACCAAATCCTACTCTGCCAACTCAGGAAGATTATGATACTTTTGTGGAAAATGCTTTCGAAAGCCCGAAAACGGCGCCGCTTTCTACTTTTTCTATTGATGTAGATAATGCTTCTTATACTAACATCAGACGTTTTTTAAACAGCGGACAAGAAGTTCCAAAAGATGCTGTGCGTGTAGAAGAAATGGTAAACTTTTTTAAATACAATTATCCGCAGCCAAAAAATGAACATCCATTTTCTATTAATACAGAATACAGCGATTCGCCTTGGAACTCACAAAATAAAATTCTAAAAATTGGTTTACAGGGAAAAAACATTCCAACAAACGATCTTCCTTCATCAAATCTTGTTTTTTTAATCGATGTTTCGGGTTCAATGGAAGATATGAACAAACTGCCTCTGCTAAAACAATCCATGAAAATATTGGTAAATGAATTACGCCCAACCGACAAAGTATCTATCGTAGTATATGCAGGTGCAGCAGGAATGGTTCTGCCTCCAACATCTGGAAATGAGAAAAAAACAATAATTAAAGCTCTTGATCAATTAGAAGCCGGAGGAAGTACTGCCGGAGGTGCAGGAATTGAACTTGCTTATAAAATTGCCACAGAAAATTTCATTAAAGGCGGTAATAATCGTGTCATTCTGGCAACCGATGGAGACTTTAACGTAGGAAGTTCGTCTAATTCTGACATGGAAAAACTAATCGAAGAAAAAAGAAAAACGGGTGTTTTCTTAACTTGTTTAGGCTACGGAATGGGAAATTATAAAGACAGCAAAATGGAAATCCTGGCTGATAAAGGAAACGGAAATTATGCTTATATCGATAACATTCAGGAAGCCAATCGTTTTTTAGGAAAAGAATTTAAAGGTTCTATGTTTGCTATTGCAAAAGATGTAAAAATCCAGATTGAATTTAATCCAAAACAAGTTCAGGCGTATCGATTGATTGGTTATGAAAACAGAAAACTTCGTCCGGAAGATTTTAAAAATGATGCTATTGATGCCGGAGAATTAGGAAGTAATCATACCGTTACGGCTTTGTATGAAATTATTCCGGCTGGTGTAAAAAGTGATTTTTTAAATGTACAGCCAGATGATTTAAAATACACTAAAACCGAAACCAATTCTGCCAGTTACAGCAATGAACTTGCGACAATAAAATTCCGTTATAAAAAAACTGACGGAGACAAAAGCATCGAAATGGTTCAGATAATCAATACTAAATCGGTTAGTTTAGACCAAGCAAGTGATGACTTTAAATTCAGCACAGCCGTGGCTTGGTTCGGGTTAAAATTAAGAGATTCAAAATTAATTACTGATAAATCTTCAGAGAGTATTGCCGAATTGGCACAACAGGGAATGTCATTTGACAAAGGCGGTTACAAAGCCGAATTTATTCGTCTTGTCGAAACTTCTGAGCGATACAATTAATAAATATTTTATTACATTTGCGCTTTATTCGAAATACTAATTTTTTTACAAACGTATGAATCCAATTTTAAGCCAAAATCTATTTTTAGTTAAAGAACACATCGGAATGTTTAAAGCCGCTAACAACTATGATATTTATGATCCTGAAACGAATCAAATTATAATGAACTGCCGAGAAAATAATCTTGGTTTCTTTACTAAAATATTTCGTTTTACAGATTATAAAAGAGCAACGCCTTTTGACATTGAAATTACAACGGCTTCTGGCGAGAAATTAATTTCTGTAAAAAGAGGAGTTGCCATTTTTCGCTCAACAGTTGAAGTTTTTGACGAGAAAGACAGATTACTTGGAACCTTCAAACAAAAGTTCTTTTCTATTGGCGGTAAATTTGACATCTTAGATAAAAATGAAAAACCTGCTGCAACATTACAGGGAAAATGGACCGGATGGGATTTTAAATTCTCGCATGAAAACAAACAGCTTGCTCAGGTAAGCAAAAAATGGGCAGGATTAGGTAAAGAGTTTTTTACAAGTGCAGATAATTATGTATTAAAAATTGAAGAAACCGTACCATCAGATAGTCCGCTTAGACAATTAATCCTTGCAGCCGTAATGTGTATTGACATGGTTCTAAAGGAATAAGAAAGTTGTTAAACTTAGATTAAGAAAACATAAGAAAGCATCATTTTAGCTGGCAAAAGTTTTATTTTTGTTATACTTAAAATGATGCTTTCTGCATTTCTAAAAAATAAATCATGACAGACTTAAAAAATAAAAATGCGTTTATTACAGGCGCCGGAAAAGGAATTGGAAAAGCAGTTGCAATTGCTTTGGCAAAAGAAGGCGTAAATGTAATTTTAGTTTCAAGAACGCAAGCCGATGTTGATCAACTGGCAGCAGAAACCAATAAATTAGGCGTAAAATCTTTGGCATTATCTGCTGATGTTTCTGATATCAATTCTATCAATTCAGCTGTTGAAAAAGCTTTAGCTGAATTTAAACATATCGACATTTTAATTAACAGCGCCGGGATTGCTTCTTTTGGAAAATTTTTAGAATTAGAACCTTCCGAATTCGAAAAAATTATTCAGGTTAATTTAATGGGAACGTATTATACAACACGTGCTATTATTCCCAATATGATTGAAAGACAAACTGGTGATATTATCAACATTTCATCAACTGCAGGTTTAAACGGAAACGCTTTAACAAGTGCGTACAGTGCTTCTAAATTTGCTGTTTTAGGTTTAACCGATTCTTTAATGCAGGAAATGAGAAAACATAATATTCGTGTTACCGCTTTAACGCCAAGTACAGTTGCGACTGATATGGCAAAAGACTTGAAGTTAACCGATGGAAATCCTGAAAAAGTGATGCAGTCTGAAGATATGGCAGATTTAATTATTGCTCAGTTAAAATTAAACCGCAGAGTGTTTATTAAAAACAGCAGTATTTGGTCTACAAATCCGTAAAACCTTTTTCTACGCTTTGACAAAGTTTAAAACTTTGACAAAGTTCTTAACAGCCTTTAACATAAAATCAAATGGAACAATATTTAAGACAATTAATTGCTATAGAATTTCAGGATAAAAAAGAAATTTTTACCGGTTTTCTTATTGATTATTCTGATGATTGGATTTTACTTCGAAACAATCCTGTTGATTATATTTTGGACGGTTATGTAATTTTGAAAAACAAGAACATTGAAGCCGTACACAGAGATCAGGATTTGGCTTTCACCGAAAAAGTAATCCGTTTAAAAGGTTTAAAAACAAATGCCGAAGATATTATTCCAATCCGGGATTTAAGTTCTATTTTAAGCTTTATAAATAATAAGCATGGAATTTTTCAGATTTCTAAAAAGTCTGCAAAATCAGCTTATTTAGGAAAATTAATTTCTTTGACAGATGAAGAACTTTTAATTGATTTTCTGGATACAAGAGGCCAGTTTGGCGGAGAATTGAGTTTTAATCCCGAGAAAATCAGAGTTATTGAATTTGATACGGATTATATTAATTCTTTGAAATTGGTGATTACCGAGAATCCGAAATAATTAATATAAAATAAAAAGCCTCTTAAAAGAGGCTTTTTATTTTATATTTTTTTAAGCTTCTGCCAGCTTATTAAGAAACTCCATACGAACACTTCCGTCTTCATCAATCTTTGTTAAATTGATTTCGTGTAGAGTATTAATCAATTCAGGGTTCCAAGGTGTTTTTACTTTAACGTAGTTTTCAGTAAAACCGTGAATATATCCTTCTTTATTTTCACTTTCAAAAAGTACGGTTCTGTTTGTTCCTAACTGACTTTCATAAAAAGCACGGCGTTTTTTAACTGATAAACCTCGCAGCATTTTACTGCGTTTTGCCCTTACATTTGAAGGAACAACTCCAGGCATATCTACAGCTTCTGTATTATCTCTTTCTGAATAGGTAAAAACGTGTAAATAAGAAATATCCAACTCGTTTAAAAAATGATACGTTTCTAAGAAATGCTCATCTGTTTCTCCCGGAAAACCAACAATTACATCTACACCAATACAAGCATGCGGCATAACTTCGCGAATTTTATTTACCCGGTCAATATATACTTCACGCAGATAACGACGTTTCATTAATTTTAAAATATCATTGCTTCCTGATTGTAACGGAATATGAAAATGCGGTACAAAAGTTCGGCTTTTTGAAACAAAATCTATTGTTTCATTTTTCAATAAATTGGGTTCGATAGAGGAAATACGAAGACGCTCAATTCCATCAACTTTATCCAAAGCCTGAACTAAATCAAGAAAAGTATGTTCGTGTTTTTTGTTTCCAAACTCCCCTTTTCCGTAATCTCCAATATTTACTCCGGTTAAAACAATTTCTCTAATATTTTGAGCAGAGATTTCTTTAGCATTTTTTAGAACATTTTCTAAAGCATCACTTCTTGAAATTCCACGAGCCAGCGGAATTGTACAATACGTACATTTATAATCGCATCCGTCCTGAACTTTCAGGAAAGCACGTGTACGATCGCCAATAGAATAACTCCCTACATAAAAATCAGCTTCGGCAATTTCGCATGAATGAACTTCACCCATATCGTTTTTGCTCAAATCGTGAATATAATCTGTGATTTTAAATTTTTCTGTAGCTCCCAAAACCAAATCGACACCGTCTACAGCAGCTAATTCTTCTGGTTTCAGCTGAGCATAACAGCCAACTGCTGCTACGAAGGCCTTTTCATTTAATTTCATTGCCTTTTTTACAACCTGCTTAAATTGTTTATCAGCATTGTCTGTAACGGAGCAGGTATTAATAACATAAATATCGGCAACTTCCTCAAAATCGACGCGGTCAAAACCTTCGTCATTAAAATTTCTGGCGATTGTTGAAGTCTCTGAAAAATTCAGTTTACAACCCAGAGTGTAAAAGGCAACCTTTTTTCTATTTTCCATAATTTTCTTAAATTAATGAAATCGTTGTCAAAAAATTTAAGGCTGCAAATTTACAAACAAAATTGGTAAAAGAAAACCAATTAAGACACTTCATTTCAACAATTTGCATTATTGATTAAAATATTCAAATAAAAACGTTGTATAGTATGATATCTTATTTTGATAAGACAATATTTTTCACGATCTTTATCTCTACAATTCGATAAGAATAAAATGACAAAAACATCGATTAAGTGCAAATTTTATCGATTAAATGCATTTTTTATAGATTTAAATTCAAAAAATCTTACATTTACCTTTGTCTAAATTCTAGTGCTGAATTTATTCGGTTTTGAGAATTTTAGATGGTTTTGATTAATTTAATAATAAATCGAACATAACAATTTTGAATTTTACTCGTTATGTTGTTGTTTTGTGTTACAAAATGAAATGGGAAAGCCGAAAACCAAAGAGAGTAGGCAAAATTAAAATACAAATACCACGCTTTATGAAAGCATTTTTACCCACAATCTGCTTGATGTTCTTAACCGTTTTTAGTTCGCAAGCGCAAACTACTAATGCCCCAGTTGCAAATCCATTTCCTTCTATCAGCACTTTAACAACTTGGGCAAGTTTAAATTCGCAGCAGCAATTTGATGTTGCTATTCGTGCAGTTGGATTTAAATTTGAAGTAAAAGAACCAGGTGAAGGATCAACAGCCTATACTTACATTCGTAAAGTAACTGTAAACGAAGTAAATTATACTGATAGAATTGTTTACAGAATTACAAACAACAACTCAGCAAGTATCATTTCATTAGTAACTGCTTCTACAGATTTAGTAAGTTTATATACACCGCAATTGGCTACTTTTAAAAACAACAATTGTAAAACTGAAATGTCTAAAGATAAAAACACTACTTGCAGCTGTTACGAAAGTGCAAATTTTGCAATTGATCTTTGCGACGAGCGTGTAAAACTTACAATGGGTGACGGAAACAAGTATTTTGTTTCTGTAGCAAAAAAATAATTAAAGAAACTACGTTTTCCAAATCTTTGCAGGTTTTATAAGCTTACAAAGATTTGGAACGCATTTCTTTTAAAATCTTATAAGTTTGGATTTTTGATTTCGTACCAGACTTCGATTTCTCCTTCATGTTCAAAAGAGTTTACGTAACGTAAGCCTAGTTTCTCGAGAATTTTTCTTGAATTTTCGTTACCTGCGTCCGCATATGCATAAAGTGCATCAACTTTCATTTCATTAAAAGCATAATTAACAAAAGCTTTTCCGGCTTCTGTTGCATATCCTTTTCCCCAATGTTTTTCAATCAAACGGTAACCAATTTCATAAAAGTTAGTATGTCCGTTAATTTCATCGGTAATAAACTTTATTCCTGACCAGCCCAAAAATTCATTAGTTTCTTTAAGAATAACAGCCCAGCGTCCTGTTCCAAAATCTTTATATTGTTTTTGAACAAAATGAATGTATTCAATACTTTGTTCAATATTTTTTACAGGATTATTTCCAACGAATAAATGCACATTTGGATTTGAATCTAATTCAAACATTCCATCAACATCAGAAAGAAGTAATTCCCGCAATAGTAAACGCTCAGTTTCAATTGGATTTTTCATCAAAATTTAATTTAAAATATATTTCTGTACTACTTCTGCCACTCCGTCATTATTATTTGAAGCCACAATTAAATCAGCCTTATCGCGTAATTCCGGCGTTACATTATCAACCCAAACCCCTAGTCCGGCATATTCTATCATTGTCAGGTCATTTCCTGCATTACCAACTGCAATAATTTCGCTTTGAAGCACTCCAAGTTTTTGTGCTAAAAGTTTTAAGCTTGCCGCTTTATCAATGCCTTGCTGTGCAGCTTCCAGAAAAAAGGGTTTAGACATTGAAACACTTAAATGGGGCATTGTTGATTTTAAATCTTTTTCAACTTCTTTTAAATAAGCCGGATTTTCTAATAAAATACATTTTACAGCCGGTCTGTCAACATAATCTTTAAAACCAGCCACTTTGCGATGCACCATTCCGGTAATTTCTTTCTCAACTTCTATATACTCAGAATCTGTTTCGCTTATAATTTCATTATCTAAATAAGTAATAATATGCGTTTTCATTTTAACACTGTAATCGTACAATGCATGAATTCGTTCTATAGTAAGTTTTTGTTCAAACAAAACCAAATCGTCTTTAACACGGCTGATAATTGCTCCGTTAAACGAAATCATATAGGAATCGTTTAAATCTAATTCCAGTTCTTTGGCATAAACCGTCATTGCCGAAGTCGGGCGTCCGGATGCCAAAACAACATGAACTCCTTTTGCCTGAGCTTCTAATAAAACTTTTTTATTTAAATCAGAAATTTTGTGGTCGTCTGTCAACAAGGTATCATCCATGTCGAGAACTAACATTTTATATTGCATTTTTTTTAGTTTTCAGTCGCAGTTTACAGTCACAGCATCAGTAATTACTGAAAACTGCGACTGTAAACTGAAAACTCTTAAAGACTCATTCTAAATTCTTCAATAACCGGATTTGCTTTTGCAAAATCTGTTTCCTGAATAAAAACCTCAACAGCCAGATCTGTACCGCCGAAACCTCCTAAACGAGCCGATTGAATATTATCTTTTTTTACTGTTTCTACTCCAGCTTCTTCTAATCTTTCCTGAAGAGCAATTGCAAGTATTTCACTTCCTGAATACACTTTCATTAATCCCATGGCATTTATTTTTTTTATAATTATTTAATTTATTCTAATATGATTTTTAACTGATTTTGAAAATCTTCATTCTCATTTACTCCAATATGCCCTTGATTTTTTAAAGGATAAAAATTTATTTTTGACTTTAAAAGCTCTTTTAATCTAACTGAATTATTAAAAGGAATTAATTGATCATCTGTTCCGTGAAAAATATAAATTGGAGCTTTTACTTCTGGAAGATAAACATTAGTTTCTAAACTAAACTTTTTCATAAAATCCGGAAAAAATGGAACTCGTGAACTTGACAGCTCTAAAAAATTATAATAGGGAGCCTGAAGTATTAAAGCTTTAGGTTTGTTCTCTACAGCTAGTTTTACAGCAAACCCAGACCCAATAGAATATCCGGCAATTATAATTTTATCTTTTGAATATCTTTTAGAAATTGAGTTGTAAACGATCGAAATATCTTTTGATAATTGTTCTTCATCTTCAATTTTACCCTCACTTTTTCCAAAACTTCTGTAATCAAGAATAAAAATGTCATAACCTAAAGAAGTATATCTTTTTGCAATGCTTCCCCAAGTTTCAAGTGTTCCAGCGTTTCCGTGTAAATAAAAAACAAGTCCTTTCGATTTTTCAGCTTTAAATAAAAGCCCGTTTAAATTTACGCCGTCAAACGATGTAATATTAATTTCTTCAAACTTTTGCTGATATCCAAATTTATAATCTTTAGGCAGTCTTGAACTATGAAAAACCAGTTCAACCTGATTAAAATAGACATAGGAAATTATTAAAATATAAATTACCAGAAAAAAACACAAAAGCGCAATAATCAAAAATTTAAATGTTTTAATAATTTCCATTAATCGAATTATAAAATTTCAAACTGCCTCTATTTCCTTTGGTATTCGTAAGTCACATTATAGGCACTTCCGGCCCAGAAGAATAACAAAAGAGCACCGCTGTTATCAGAAGCTTCATTTACTAAAAGATTGCCATTTTTATTTAGGCCTATTCTTCTTTTATTGTTTTCGCATCCGCCAAAAAGATACGGAATGTGGCGGCATTTCAAGAATTTGTTATCCAGATAAAACATTCCTTTTTTATATTTACCTGAAAGCACAGTATCTATAATAATCTCCGAATTTTCATGGATTTTTATAGACAATAAATTTTCGTTTTGAAATTTAAGATCGATTGAGCGATTGTTGTTTTCACTCTTCTTAAATATATTCTTTTTAAAACTGGAATTTGGCGTTACCATAAATTGGTAAACGTTATTTCTGACTAGTGAATCCGGAACTTTATTTTCTGAATCAAGTTCTTCCGGCTTGTCGTTCAGATATTTTACAATTGGATTTAGTGTATAACTTCCTTCTAGTTTAGAAATATCTTCTCTTTTTAAATTCTGCAGTACATTACTAAATTTCTTTTTTGAAAAACTGGCACAACTTAAAAAACTAGTTGTAATAAACATTGTAAGCAAAAAATATAAAAAATGTTTTCTCATTCGATGTTTATTACAATTTCAAGTTTCTCTAAATATTATTCTTCTTCCTCAATATCGTCGTCTTCTTCGTCAAGTTCTTCCTCGCCTTCTTCATCCATATCAAATAAATAAGGCTCTACAAGCATTTTATCTGCCAATATTTCGATACGCTCTGACAATGTTTCAGCAAAAATTAAACGTTGCGTTTTAGCAATACTGTTTGAAATACGCATGATCTTGGTTTCATGACGCAGTTTTAAAATAGGATCAGCATCATCTAAGATAAACATTCTTAAACGATTTACGTTATAACCAGCCGTTGAAAACATTTCGCTTAATTTATTTGGCGTTCCAATTAAAACATCGATTCCAGTAGAAACATAATTTTTATCGTAATCCATATCACCTTTATCATGCACGCCATAAACTTCGAGATTGGTATATTTTCCGTATTTCTCAAAAAGTTCTTCCATTTCAAGCACTTTTTCTTTGTCTTCAACAATAATCAAAGCACGAGGCGATTCTTCATTTTTTCCAGCTAACTGCTGAATAACATTCAGGACAATTGTAGTGGTTTTTCCACTTTTTTCAGGAGAAATAATTATACAATCGGCGCCGCTTTTTATGGTCGAAAAAGTTTCCATCTGCAAAACATTTGCTTCTGTTAAACCATTTTCAATTAATCCGTCTTGTAATTTCTCGTTTATCTTTTTTAGTTTCATTTTTTTATGCTTTAAGCTTTAAGCTGTAGGCTATAAGCGAAAATTATTTAGTTTCTATAAAAGCTTAAAGCCTAAAGCTTACAGCCTAAAACGCGAAGCACTTATTTGCTTGCGAACATTTTCACGTCATTTTCGGAGATTTCACTGCCTCCTAAAATGATTAATCTTTCTACCACATTTCGCAGTTCACGAATATTTCCGGTCCAATCATATTCCTGCAGTAATTGTATAGCCTGCGCCGAAAATCCTTTAACCGCATTTCCTTGTTCTGATGCAATTTTCTCTGCAAAATGCGAAATTAAAGCTGGAATATCATCACGTCTTTCATTCAAAGGCGGTACTTTAATTAAAATTACTGCCAGACGGTGGTATAAATCTTCACGGAAACGACCTTCGGCAATTTCTGTTTTTAAATCTTTATTAGTTGCCGCAACAACACGAACATCAACTTTAATATCTTTATCGGCACCAACTCTTGTAATCATACTTTCCTGCAAGGCGCGTAAAACTTTGGCTTGCGCCGAAAGACTCATATCACCAATTTCATCTAAGAAAATAGTTCCTTTATCTGCAGCCTCAAACTTTCCGGCACGATCTTTTACTGCCGATGTAAAAGCACCTTTTACGTGTCCGAATAACTCACTTTCAATCAACTCACTCGGAATTGCCGCACAGTTTACTTCAATTAAAGGAAAACCAGAACGCTCACTTTTTTCGTGTAATTGGTGTGCTACTAATTCTTTTCCGGTTCCGTTTGGTCCAGTGATTAAAACTCTGGCTTCTGTTGGGGCTACTTTGTCAATCATTACTTTTATATGATTGATTGATTCGCTCTCACCAATCATTTCGTAATTTTTGCTGACTTTTTTCTTTAGAATTTTATTTTCAACTACTAATTGTTTTTTATCTAAAGCATTACGGACAGTATTCAATAAACGATTCAAATCGGGCGGTTTCGAAATATAATCAAAAGCTCCTAAACGCATAGTCTGGATCGCAGTTTCCATATCGCCGTGACCCGATATCATGACCATCGGAATTTCCGGCTTTATCTTTTTTGCTTCTTCTAAAACCTCAACACCGTCCATTTTTGGCATTTTGATATCGCACAAAACCAAATCATAATCGTTGTTTTTTATTTTTTCAAGTCCTGCAGCCCCATCTTCGGCTTCATCTACCTGATAGGAATCATTTTCTTCTGATAAAATTTTTACCAAAACTCTTCTAATCGCTGCTTCGTCTTCGATAATTAGTATTTTACTCATTTTTTTTGAGGTTCTAAGGTTCTGAGCAGCTAAGGTCTGAGTTTTTTTTATTTTAAGCAGCTAAAGAAAACCTTAGCGACTTAGTTCCTTAGAACCTTAGCAGCTTTTAAAAAATTAATATTTAAGCCACTTATACAATTCCTTCCATGTTGGTTTTTTGCCGTACATTAAAATACCTACCCGGTAAATTTTAGCTGCGAACCATACAACAAGGAAAAATGAAGCAAACAATAATGATACCGAAATTGCAATTTGCCACCACGGCACGCCAAACGGTATACGCATTAACATAACTATTGGCGAGGTTAACGGAATCATCGAAAACACAACTGCAATAGTTCCGTGCGGATCGTTTACTACAGTAAAAAATCCGATGTAAACACTTAGTATCAGCGGCATTAAAATTGGTAATAAAAACTGCTGTGAATCTGTTTGATTATCAACTGCTGCTCCAATTGCGGCATAGAATGAACTGTATAGAAAATATCCTCCAATAAAATAAATTACAAAACCAATTATAATGCTTGCTATTGGCAGATTCCATAATTCTGCAATATACATTTGCGCAGAACCTGAAAATTGATGCTGAGCCGTTTGCATCATTTCTGGTGAAATTCTTGCCGTTGGCCCTACATTTACGCCAAAAAATGCCGAAGCTGCAAACATTAATCCCAAACCAATAATAGCCCAAATCATAAACTGTAAAATTCCGGCCAGCGAAGTTCCTACAATTTTACCAATCATTAACTGAAATGGTTTTACTGATGAAATAATGATCTCGATAATTCTATTTGTTTTTTCTTCGATTACGCTTCGCATTACCATATTTCCGTAAATGATAATAAACATCATAATCAAGTATCCAAATGCACCGCCAATTCCAATTTTAATTTCGTTTAATCCTTTTAGACTTTCTTCTCCGGAAGCTTTAACCAAGTGAATATTAACATTTGACTGTGCTTTTTGAATTGCCAGCGTATCTAGTTTAGCTTCTTCGAGATTTAGCTTTGTAATTTTATTTCCAATAATATCCTGTGTGTTCTCAATAAAAGAAATACTTGGGCTGTTATTAGAAATAAATTCAATTTTACTTTCTAAATCTTTTTTATCATTTGTTTTTGGGATAACAATTAAACCGCTGAAATTTTCTTTTGTAATACTGTCTTTTAAAGCTTTTACTTCAATTTCAGATAAATTATAATATTTAAACTCTGAACTGTTTTTGTTTTCTTTCAAAAAATCGGCAGCAAAAAGTCCAGTTTCATCATGAATCGCTATTCGTTTCGTTTCGGCTTTCATTGAACTTAAATAGCCGATAAAAACAGCAATAGCTACAAATAAAAGCGGACTCAAAAAAGTCATGACAACAAAAGATTTATTGCGGACTTTGGCAATAAATTCTCTTTTTATAATTAATGAAATAATACTCATTTCTTGATTTTAGATTTTAGATTGTTGACTTTAGATTTTTAAATTTCAGGATTAATTCTGAAATCTATCCTGAGGCTTCGGGACTGAAATCTAAACTTTATTTTCTGTAACTGTCTGGATAAAAATATCGTTAATGCTTGGAATTTTTTCCACGAAATGTGTTACTTGTCCGCGCTGCGTCAAAACATTTAATAATTCGTTTGGTGAAGCATTTCCTATTTGAATATTCAATTTTAAATCATCATTTAAAGATTTAAAACTCGCAGGAGAAACAGTAAATTTTTGTGTAATGTCATACATCAAACCTTCAACATTATTTGTCAGGATTCCCACTTCAAAACTGTTCGTTCTAAATTGACGTTTTACATCAACAACTTTTCCTTCAATTAATTTATTTGATTTGTGGATTAAGGCAATGTTTTCACAAAGCTCTTCTACGCTTTCCATTCGGTGCGTAGAAAAAATTATAGTAGAGCCTTGTTCTTTTAATGCCAGAATTTCATCTTTAATAACATTGGCATTTACAGGATCAAATCCGGAAAAAGGCTCATCTAAAATAAGCAGTTTTGGTTTGTGCAAAACACAAACTACAAACTGAATTTTTTGCGCCATTCCTTTAGAAAGTTCCTGGATTTTTTTGTTCCACCAGCCTTGAATTCCTAAACGGTCAAACCAATAATCCAATTGTTTTTTGGCTTCGGTTTTAGAAAGTCCTTTCATTTGAGCAAGATATAAACATTGCTCCCCTACTTTCATTGAACTGTACAAACCTCTTTCTTCCGGCAGATAACCAATTGTCTGCACGTGTTTGGGATGTAATTTTTCTCCATCTAAAATTATCTCACCGCTATCCGGAAGTGTAATTTGATTTATGATTCGAATAAGGGATGTTTTTCCAGCTCCATTTGGACCTAAAAGTCCATATATACTGCCTTTTGGCACATTTAATGAAACTTCGTTAAGCGCTACATAATCGCCATATTGTTTTACGACTTTATGTACTTCTAGTAAGTTGCTCATTTTATTTTTTAGGTTTTCTTTTAACGGCTTTTTTTATTTTAGCCAACAATCTGTAAAAGTAAATAATTCATAGCGAATCTGCATTATAATACACAAAAAACCCATTCTATTTGTATAGAATGGGTTTTTGTTTTATATAAACCTCTTAGAGAAAGTTTAGATTATGAGAACATATCTTTTACTTTTTCAAAAAATGATTTCTCTGATTTTTCAGGACTTGGAACAAAGTGTTCATCGTTTAAAGCATTCTCAAAGAATTGTTTTTGTTCTTTGTTTAATGTTTTTGGAGTCCAAACGTTTACGTGAACTAATAAATCTCCGCTTCCGTAACCATTTAAACTTGGAATTCCTTTTCCTTTTAATCTTAAGATTTTTCCAGACTGAATTCCTTCTTCTAATTTAATACGAACTTTTCCATTAATAGCTTCAATATCTTTTGAAGCTCCTAAAACTGCTTCTGGGAAACTGATGTATAAATCGAAGTGAACGTTTTCACCTTCACGTTTCAAAAATTCGTGCTCTACTTCTTCAATTGCAACAATTAAATCTCCAGGAATACTATTTCCTGGTGCATCGTTACCTTTGTTAGAAACTTTTAACTGCATTCCATCAACAACTCCCGCAGGAATTTTGATTGATACTGTTTCATCTTCCTGAACCATTCCCTGAGCATCTGCTTCGGCAGGTCTTTTGTCTAAAATCTGACCAGAACCGCCACAGGTAGGACAAGTTGATGCAGACTGCATTCTTCCTAAAATAGTATTGGTTACACGCATTACTTGTCCCTGACCGTTACAAGTTGTACAAGTTTTATACGTTACGCCTTTAGCCTGAACTTTACGTTTTACTTTAACTTTTTTCTCAACTCCATTTGCAATTTCTTCTAAAGTCAGTTTTACTTTAATTCGAAGATTGCTTCCTTTTGCACGGCGAGGACCTCCGCCTCCGCCTCCGAAACCGCCAAATCCACCTCCAAAAATATCACCAAACTGGCTGAAAATGTCATCCATATTCATACCACCGTGACCGCCAAATCCGCCAGAACCATCAAATGCCTGATGTCCATATTGATCGTATTTTGCTTTTTTCTGCGGATCACTTAAAACTTCATACGCTTCTGCCGCTAATTTGAAGTTTTCTTCTGCCTCTTTGTCGCCTGGATTTTTATCAGGATGGTATTTTAAAGCACTTTTTCTATATGCTTTTTTAATTTCGGCAGCATCAGCATTTTTTGAAATGCCTAGTATTTCGTAAAAATCTTTTTTCATAATTAGATTAAGTTCCAAATCTTATCCCGAAGCTTCGGGACCAAAATCCAAAATAATTCATCGGACTTTGTTTACATTTTTTTAGTTTCCAACAACAACTTTAGGATAACGAATAATTTTTTCTCCTAATTTGTATCCTTTTTCAATAACATCTACAACTTTCCCTTTTAATTTATCCGATGGAGCTGGAATTTGGGTAATTGCTTCTGCAATATCAGCATTGAATGCATCTCCTGCCTGAATTTCAACTTGCTCTAAGCCTTTAGAAACTAAAGTGCTTTTTAATTTTTCGTGAATCAGTTCAACACCTTTTTTCAAATTTTCATCATCAGATTTGTTGATCTCTACAGCTGCTCTGTCGAAATCATCTAAAACAGGAAGCATAGCCAATAAAACTTCTTGGTTTGCCGTTTTAAATAAATCGATACGCTCTTTTGAAGTTCTTTTTTTGTAATTTTCAAATTCAGCAAATAATCTCAGAAACTTATCTTTTTCTTTCGCCAAGTCTTGGGCTAATTGCTCCTCAACACTTAATTCTTCAACAATTAACTGCTCTCCGTTTGCATTGTTCTCTAACGTTACATCGTCTAATTCCTGATCGAATTCTGTATTTTCCGTAGTCATATTACTTTTATTTTTAAAAATATTCTTAAACTTCATTTTTTATTTCTTTCTTTTGGATTGCAAAAGTACTGCCAAATCTCATAAAATGTCAAATTGTCACTTTATTAGTTATGAGACTTTTAAAAACAGAAAACAGTCCGTGAAATTTTATTATAATTTTAAGACTATTACGTTTTAGTTGTCGTATATTTGAGTACCAAAGTATAATTAAATTATTACCTAACAAAATTGAATTTAAGGGTTGGCTTCGGCCTCTAAATAATTATTAATTCAAGTTTACCTTATATTAAAAAAAGCTTCGCCTTTATAGAGACGAAGCTTTTTTTTATACTTAACTATTTAATTTTGCACGGGCGGAGGGATTCGAACCCCCATCAACGGTTTTGGAGACCGCTATTCTACCCTTGAACTACGCCCGTAACTTAAGGTCGGCAAATTAAAAGTTTTTTTTCTTTACAGGCAACTATTTTAGGCAGAGATTTAAAAAGAAAATCCTTTAAATGACTGTAACCTACAGCAAAAATCTCCACTCCAGACAGTTAACCTAACAAAGTATTTTTTAATCCTTCAAAATCTACAGACACCTGTTCTCCAGTCACTAAATTTTTAAGCGCATAAGAATTTGAATTAATTTCCTGATCTCCAACTAATACAGCAAACGGAATCAAACGCTTATCTGCATATTGAAATTGTTTACCCACTTTTACATTATCCGGATATAACTCTACTTTTATATTTTCCTGTCTTAATTTTTGAATAGCTTTTGAAGCATACAAAGCTTCTTTATCTCCAAAATTCAAGAATATTGCTTTTGAATTAGCAGCTACAGTTTCAGGAAATAATTGTAATTCTTCTAAAACCAGATAAATTCTATCCAATCCAAAAGAGATTCCAACACCACTCATATTTTTCAAACCAAAAATACCCGTCAAATCGTCGTATCTTCCGCCTCCGCCAATAGAGCCCATTGCAACGGTTTTTGGCGCTGCAACTTCAAAAATAGCTCCGGTATAATAATTTAAACCACGAGCTAATGTCACATCAAGGTCTAAAACTGCAGTAGACAAACCTAAATCTGCAACATTGTCACAAATAAATTTTAGTTCTTCAACTCCTTTCATTCCTTCTTCAGAAGAAGACAATAAGTGCGAAAGCTGTGCAATTTTGTCTGCAAAAGTTCCTGAAAAACTAAAAAGCGGCTGTACTTTGACTAATGCCTGTTCCGAAATTCCCTTTTCGATCATTTCTTTCTTTACGCCGTCTTCACCAATTTTGTCTAATTTATCAAGCGCAACTGTAAAGTCGATTAATTTATCTGAAGCGCCAATTACCTCAGCAATTCCAGATAAGATTTTTCTATTGTTAATTTTAATTGTAACGCCTTCTAAACCTAAAGAAGTAAAAACAGTATCATATAATTGAACCAATTCAACTTCCTGCCACAGCGATTTTGAACCAACAACATCGGCATCACATTGAAAGAATTCTCTAAAACGTCCTTTTTGCGGATTATCAGCTCTCCAAACTGGCTGAATTTGATATCTCTTAAAAGGAAACTCAATTTCACTTTGGTGCTGCACAACATATCTTGCAAACGGAACGGTCAAATCGTAACGTAACGCTTTCTCTGAAATTTTTCCTGTGAATTTATTTAACTCAATTCTTTGCTCTAAAGTTATTTTTTCAGCAGAATTTAGCTGTAATTCTTCGATTGATTCTGGCAACTCAATTTTACTTTTATTGTAGAAAAAATTACCTGAATTTAGAATTTTAAAAATCAGACGATCTCCTTCTTCTCCATATTTCCCCATTAAGGTATCTGAATTTTCAAACGAAGGCGTCTCGATTGGCTGAAAACCAAATTTCTCGAAATTTGCTTTTATAGTCTGAATAATATATTGACGTTTTGACACCTCAGCTGGTGAAAAATCTCTTGTCCCTTTTGGTATACTTGGTTTTGAAGCCATCTTCTTTATTTTAGATTGTTGATTTTAGATTTTAGATTTCTTTTGAAACTCAAATTCAAAAACCTTTACGATTAATTTATTTATTATTTTTTGATTGCTGGTTCTTTAGACTTTCGACTTTATGACCTTCCAGCTTTCGACTTAATTTAAGTCTGCAAATATCTTACTTTTTAAAATAAATAATAACACTTCGAAAACAAACTTGTAACAAAAACCGTATTTTCGTGACAAATTGGTCATGATGCTAAAATTATTTAAAGAAAATATCCGAATTGCTTTTGGTTCCATCAAAACTCAATTACTGCGAACCATTCTTACGGTTTTAATTATTGCGATTGGAATTACCGCTTTGGTTGGAATTCTTACTGTTGTAACAGCACTTGAAAACACTGTTTCGACCAATTTTGCGTCAATGGGAGCTAATACTTTTAACATTAACCAATACGAAAACACGGTTCGAAATCGCGGCGGAAATGAACGTGAAATTATCAACCCAATCATTTCCTATCCCGAAGCTGTTGCTTTTAAAAACAAATACAAATATCCTTTTACCGAGACTTCTCTTTCGTTTACTGCAACATCAAAAGCCGAAGTAAAATTTTTAGATACTAAAACTGATCCCGAAATTACAATTTTAGGCGTTGACGAACATTTTATTTCTAACTCAGGTTTAGAAACTACTTTAGGCAGATCTTTTAATCAATTTGACATTGACAATAATACCTATACCTGCGTTGTAGGTTCAGATTTTGAAAAGGGCTTATTAAAAGATGTCAACCCAATTGATAAAGTAATTTCTATTCGCGGTGCCCGTTTTAAAGTTATCGGCGTTTTAAAAGAAAAAGGTTCAACTTTTGGAAACAGTCAGGATTTACGGGTTTTAATTCCTATACAGGTTGCCAGATCATTATTTACGGCACCCAACATCAATTATACTATCAGTGTTATGGTTTCTAAAAAAGAACTTTTAGACGAAGCGGTTGACAATGCAACCAGCACAATGAGAAGGGTTCGAAAACTAAGTCCGGTTCGTGATAATAATTTTGGTATTGGCCGAAGCGACGATTTAATCAATCGAATTTTAGGTATTACGCAATATTTAGGCTGGGCATCATGGATTATTTCGATCATTACAATTTTAGGATCTTCAATTGCTCTAATGAATATTATGATTGTTTCGGTTACAGAACGTACACGAGAAATTGGTGTCAGAAAAGCGCTTGGTGCAACAAAAATTACAATTTCTGTTCAATTTTTTATCGAAACTTTATTAATTGGACAAATTGGCGGTTTAGTTGGAATTGTTCTGGGAATCTTGATTGGTTTTGCTTTTGCGGCCGCAATGAGTTTTGCTTTTGTGATTCCGTGGATGGCAATTTTTGCCGCTTTTGCAACTAGTTTTATGGTAGCAATAGTTTCTGGTTTATATCCTGCCATAAAAGCATCTCAGTTAGATCCTATTGAGGCTTTGCGATACGAGTAATTTTTTTTAGTTTTCAGTCGCAGTCCCAGTTTGCAGTTTTACTGTGACTGAATACTACGACTGAAAACTAAAAATTAAATATTAACTTTTATCATTCTGTCGTTATCGTAAATATCTTTTCGGAGATCAATATTGATAAAATCCATTTTACCCAGAAGTTCTATCATTTCTTTTCCTAAATATTGGTTGATTTCAAAATAAAGCTGTCCTTTTGCCAAAAGATTGTTTTGTGCCAGCGAAGCTATTTTTCTGTAGAAAAGCAAAGCATCGTTGTCATCAACAAAAAGTGCTAAATGAGGTTCGTAGTCTAAAACATTCTTTTTGATTTCTTCTTTTTCAAGATTGCGTACATAAGGCGGATTAGAAACTATGACATCATATTTGCATTTTAATTCTTCGGCTTGTAAAATATCCTGAAATATAAAAGTTACATTAACATCATTTCTAATGGCATTTCGCTTCGCAGTTTCGATTGCTTTTTTTGAAACATCGATAGCATATACATCTGCATTTGGCAGATTTTTAGCGAGTGAAACAGCAATACAGCCGCTTCCGGTACCAATATCAAGAATTTTTATTTTTTCTTTTTTATCAATTCCTTTATTTTCACTAATAATCCATTCGACCAACTCTTCGGTTTCGGGTCTCGGAATTAAAACATTTTCGTTTACTTCAAAATCTAAACCGTAGAAATTTGTTTTTCCTAATAAATATTGAATTGGAACTTCTTTTTTCAGCTGGGCTAACAATGAATCCCAAACAACAAAATCTTCTTCTGTAAAAGCTAATTCGTGATTTAATGCCAAATCTATTTGACGCAGTTTGTGTTTATCTTCTAAAATTAAATAGAAAAAACTCTCTGCTTCGTACGCATCGTACAAAGAAGATAATTCCTTAATAAACTGAGTACGATATTGCTTGATTTTCATTTTATATATCTGTTATTAGATAATATTTTGGTTAGTTAGCAGTCAAATTGTACTGCTATTTCTGAAACTTTTTTTACTGAATTTTCATTTTCAGCTTTTGACGAAAGAAATAAAATCACACGCTCTTCTTCATAATCTCTGTTTGCTCCAAAAACAAAGTCGAGTTTTCCGTCACCGTCAATATCTCCTGCAAAAAGAAACTCCACAAAAGTGTCATTAAAAGACGCTTCGGTCAGAATCAGTTTTTCAGGATTATTAGCAATGGTTAAGTATAATTTATAATCTTCTACTTTTTTAAAGATTTCAATTTTATCATCATCTGTGCTTACTTTTTCTTCAGATAAAACTTTTCCTTCTCCGCGTAAAGTATAATTGACATTATTAAAAGTAAAACTCGTTTTTTCTTTGGGCCAGATTTTATCCCTTTCAATTTTCAGAGATTTTATTTTTCCGGTTTTCAATTTAGCATCGTCTATTAAAAGCAACACCTTTTTTTCTGGCATAATAGAAAGCGTTGAATCACCGGAACACTCACTGTATCCTTTTTCAATTTTAAAATTTGCTTTTCCTAAAAAAAAATCTCCATTTTCCTCGTACAACTCAACCCATTTTTGGTTTAAAGCTTTTACAGGGTTTTGATTATCATAAGTTCGATACGTTTGGGGTATTAAAATATCGAATTCATTTTTAAAGACTTCTTCTGTAATCGCGGTATTTTCACTTTCCTCAGTTTTAGCAACTGAATCTTTGACAACTACGGCTTTGTCTGCCGTTTTTTCTTGTTTAGCATCTTTACAAGAGAACAATACTGAGACTAAAAGAATAGCAAAAATATTTTTTTTCATTGGCTTATAATTTTTTCAACATCCAGACAGGGCAGGAATTGTGCCCGGTGCAACCTAACGGAGCGTCTAAATATTCAAATCCTGATTTTCTATATAATTTTTGAGCAGCATGCATAAACGGCATTGTCTCGATATAACATTTTTCAAATCCAAAATTTCTTGCGCTCTCCAAACATTCATCCATCATTTTGCTTCCAATTCCTAATCCGCGCACTTTTGGCAAAAAATACATTTTTTGTAATTCACAAATTTTAGGATCTCCATTTTCTAAAGGAGCAATTCCTGCACAACCCAAAATTTCACCTTCACTTTCTACTACAAAATAAACCGATTCTGGCTTGCTGTACTCTTCAAACATTAAATCTAAATATGGATCTTCATAAGCGGTACCTACTTTTGGAATTTCCATTTCATCAAAAACTGATCTTATTAATTTTGCAACTGATTGATTGTCTTCTTTTTCAATCTTTCTGATAACCCAATTTTTCATTTTATTTATTCACTTATATCTACAAAAATAAAAATACTTTTTCGATAGTTTCATAACAATTTGTAATGTTTCACAACAATAGCTATAAGATTAGACTCAAAATTTAAAAATAAGTTACTTTTGCAAAGTGAATAAACATGAAAAATATATTAAACGATGCATAGAGCTTGCTAGAAATGGCTTTGGAACAACATATCCAAATCCGATGGTGGGGAGTGTAATTGTTTATGAAGATACCATTATTGGTGAAGGCTGGCATAAAAAAGCCGGTGAACCGCACGCCGAAGTAAATGCAGTTCGATCTGTAAAAGACAAATCGTTATTAAAAAAAGCTACAATTTATGTCAGCTTAGAACCTTGCTCCCATTTTGGAAAAACACCTCCTTGCTGTGATTTGATTATTGCAAACGAAATTCCAAATGTGGTTGTAGGAACAGTCGATCCAAACGAAAAAGTAGCAGGCAGAGGAATTAAAAAACTAATTGAAGCCGGTGCCAATGTTGTAGTTGGAATTTTAGAAGATGAATGTAACGAACTCAACGAACGTTTTTTTACATTTCACCAGAAAAAACGACCGTATATTATTTTAAAATGGGCTGAAAGTCTGGACGGATTTCTCGCTCCTGAAAAAGAAATCGATCAGGAAAGAAAACCAGTTTGGATTACCAATCAATATTCTCGTCAATTAGTTCATAAATGGCGAAGTGAAGAACAGGCTATTTTAGCAGGAACTCAAACGGTTATTGACGACAATCCGAAATTAAACGTCAGAGATTGGTCTGGAAATAATCCGGTTAGAGTCATTTTAGATCAAAACAACCGAATTTCTAAAGACAGTTTTGTTTTTGATGAAAGTGTAAAAACTATTGTTTTTACGAAATCTGAAAACATGCTTTCGACAGAAAATACGATTTTTGAAAAAATTGATTTTGATAAAAATATAATTGAAAATATTTTAACTGTTTTATACCAGCATCAAATTCAATCTATAATTATTGAAGGAGGCAGACAGACTTTAGAATCTTTTATAAATGAAAATATTTGGGATGAAGCCCTAATATTTGTTGGAAAAAACACTTTTAAGAAAGGGACCAAAGCTCCGGAACTTCAAAAACAAAATGCCATTAAAACTTATATTCAAAACGACGAATTAATATATGTAAGAAATCATGATTGATACGATAATTTTTGACTTTGGAGATATTTTTATCAATTTAAACAAACAAGTAACAATTTCTGGCTTGCAAAAATTAGGTCTGAAAGAATGGAATGCTGAACTTGACCGCTTGAATCTATTATTTGAAACTGGAGATATTTCATATGATGATTTTGTAGGCGGATTTCAAAAACAACTTCCAAATGCTTCTATAGAAGAAATTCTGGAAGCCTGGAATGCGGTTTTAGCAGATTTCCCTTCTTATAGATTAGATTTCGTAAAAGAGCTTTCAAAAAAATACCGTTTGTTTTTATTAAGCAATACTGATTCTATTCATATTGCCACTTTCGAAAAAACAGTCGGCGTTCCTTTTTATAGTGATTTTTACAATTGTTTTGAAAAAGTTCATTTTTCATTTGAAATTGGAAAAAGAAAACCAAATACTAATTCGTATCAGCATTTAATTGATGAACATAATTTAGTTCCAGAAAAGACTTTATTTGTTGATGACAAAAAAGAAAACACAGATGCCGCTGCAGTATTAGGTTTGCATGTTTGGAATTTACAAGTAGGACAAGAAGATGTTGTAGATTTATTTACTAAAGGATTATTATAAAAATATTATTAGGCCACAGATTAAATGATTTTTTTCACGCAGATTTAAAAAGATTTGAGCCGATCTACACAGGATTATAATACAAACTAAATCTGCTAAAATCTGCAGAATCTGCGTGAAAAATTCGTGGAATTCGTGGAATTCGTGGCAAAAAAACAAAACAATTTAGAATATAGATTTGGAATATAACGATACGTACCAAACCATTGCCAGAGAATCTGAAGAAGTGCTTTTTAAAGAAAAAGGAAGTAAATTCTTTGGTTATGCTTTTCCTATAGAAAACGAAGAAGAGGTAAAACCTATTATAGAGGATTTACGAAAACTTCATCCGCATGCTGTACATTATTGTTACGCTTATCAATTAGGGACAGCTCCCAAAATTTCTTATCGTGCAAATGATGATGGGGAGCCAAGCAACACCGCGGGAGCACCAATTTACGGACAGATACAATCTTTTGGCGTAACAAACGTTCTTTTAGTGGTGGTTCGTATTTTTGGAGGTACAAAATTGGGCGTTGGCGGATTAATTGCAGCGTATAGAACAACTGCACAGATGACATTAGAAGTTTGTGAAATTGTTGAAAAAACGATCGATGTTCATTTTTTAATTTCTTTTGATTACAAAAACATGAACAAAGTGATGCGTGTTATAAAAGAAAAAAAACTGGAAATAACATCTCAGGAAATGGAAATAGATGAAAATTCCGGTCTTCCAATTGGAAAAATCATCACAAAAACGCGAAAAAAAAATGCCGAAATGATATTCGACATTTTTGATTTAATGTTTGAAATTGATGTTAAAATTATATAATTTAGTATAAAAACGTCTTTCGATTTAACAATTATTCCATCGTTTTAAACAATTCTAAAATATAATCTGGAGGTGCCGTTGGGCGGCCCGTTTTTAACGAAATAAATACTAAAATAAACACTGCCGTTGTTAATAACTCATTTGCCTCGTTATAAATTTCGCAGTCAAATTCGATCTTAACAGATGACTGGCTTTTGAATGTTGTATGAATAGTTAAAAGCTCATCGTAACGAGCAGATTTTTTATAGTTGATCTGCATGGAAACAATTGGAAGCCCAATACCGCTTTCTTCCATGCTTTTATACGAAATCCCTTTATTTCTAAGCCATTCCACGCGTCCAATCTCAAAATAAGGCACATAATTTCCGTGATAAACAACTCCCATTTGGTCAGTTTCGGAGTAACGAACACGCACTTGCGTTTGATGTTTTTTCATTATTAATGTATTAAAAAAATTTAAATTATTCAAGCCCTCTTACAACATTTTTTTATAAAATTAGATACCAAAATATTTTTTTTTACAGAAATTTGTTCACATATTTGTTATCCCGAAATAAGGAATAAAATCGCTCCTTTTTTTACAGGAGAATCTTTATTAATAATATAAAAATTTATTTGAATCTATGACTAAAACTGCTCAATCGGTATGGGAAAACTGTTTGTCTTTTATAAAGGACAATATTCAAGATCAAGCATACAAAACTTGGTTTGAACCAATCAAATCAGTTGAGCTAACCGATAACGCGTTATATATTCAAGTACCAAGTAAATTTTTCTACGAATGGCTCGAAGAGCATTACGTAAAATTATTAAAAGTTGCACTTACCAAAGAACTTGGGAAAAATGCAAAGTTACTCTATAAAATTAAAATGGAGAACACTTATGGAAATAAACAGCCATTTACCGAACAGCTGCCAAGTTCCAACAGAGTTCCAATGAAACCGCAAGAGGTTGATGCTCCGTTTAAAAACTTAAATCCTGAGCTTAAAAATCCTTTCGTAATTCCTGGAATCAGAAATTTAAAAATTGAATCTCAGTTAAATCCTAATTATAGTTTTGATAATTTCCTTGAAGGAGATTCTAACCGTTTAGCCCGTTCTGCCGGTATGGCTGTTGCCAATAAACCTGGAGGAACTTCATTTAATCCTTTGTTGATTTTTGGGGGAGTTGGTTTAGGAAAAACACACTTAGCACACGCTATTGGGGTTGAAGTAAAAGACAAATATCCTGAAAAAACGGTTTTATATATATCTGCCGAAATTTTCACACAACAATATATTGATTCGGTTAAAAAGAATAATCGTAACGATTTCATTCACTTTTACCAATTAATCGACGTTTTGATTATTGATGATGTTCAGTTTTTATCTGGTAAATCAGGAACTCAGGACGTATTTTTCCACATTTTCAATTACCTGCACCAAAACGGAAAACAAGTAATCTTAACTTCTGACAAAGCTCCTGTTGATATGCAGGATATTGAACAGCGTTTATTATCTCGTTTTAAATGGGGATTATCTGCTGAGCTTCATCAGCCTGATTACGAAACCCGTATCTCGATCTTAAAAAACATTTTATATCGTGATGGTGTTGATATGCCGGAAGACATTCTTGAATATGTTGCCCGCAATATCAAATCTAACGTAAGAGAATTAGAAGGAGCTATTATCTCACTTATCGCTCAGTCTTCTTTCAACAAAAAAGAAGTTACGATTGAATTAGCAAAAAGTGTAGTTGAGAAATTTGTTAAAAACGTAAAGAGAGAAATCTCTATCGATTATATCCAAAAAATTGTTTCCGATTATTTCCAGCTGGATATCGAAACGCTTCAATCTAAAACAAGAAAGAGGCATGTTGTTCAGGCTAGACAATTGGCCATGTTTTTTGCAAAGAAATTTACTAAAGCTTCTTTGGCAAATATTGGTTCACAAATTGGAGACCGTGATCACGCAACAGTATTACACGCTTGTAAAACCGTTGACAATTTAGTTTCTACAGACAAACAATTCAAAAAATTTGTCGAAGACATCAACAAAAAACTAACGCTATAACGCGAATCATGCCAGTAAAAGTTTTAATGGTTTGTTTGGGAAATATTTGCAGATCTCCTTTAGCAGAAGGAATTTTAGCATCAAAATTACCCGCAGACAAATTTATTGTAGATTCTGCCGGAACAGGATCATGGCATGTAGGACACTGCCCCGATAAGCGTTCTATAGATGTTGCCCGCAAAAACGGAATCAACATTAGCGCGCAAAAAGGAAGACAAATTCAAGTTTCTGATTTTGATGAATTTGATTATATCTATGTAATGGATAATTCAAATTTTCGCGATGTAGTTCATCTGGCTAAAACTCCTGAACATAAAAACAAAGTTCGTTTAATTCTTAACGAATTATTCCCGGACGAAAATGTTGATGTTCCAGATCCTTATTATGGTTCTGCAAATGGTTTTGACAACGTTTACCAAATGCTCGATGAAGTAACAGATTTAATTGCTGAACAGCTTCTAAAAAAACATTCTTAATTCAATTGTTTCTGCAAAAGAGATAGTTGAATTTTTTAATTTTAAACACATACACATGAAACTTCTCGGAAAATTATATCTTATTCCAACTACAATGGGCGAAAGCGATCCGATGGATGTTTTACCACAAACGGTAAGAAGAACGATAGAAGTTATCGACCATTATATTGTTGAAAACGATAAAACAGCCAGAAAATCTATAAAAGCAGTTTATCCAGAAAAAAAACAGTCTGAACTGGTTCTTTTTACTTTAAACAAAAGAACAGAAAGTAGCGAACATAATGATTTCATAAAACCTTTGTTGGAAGGAAAAAATATGGGATTAATGAGCGAAGCTGGCTGTCCAGGAGTTGCTGATCCTGGTGCCGTAATTGTAAAATTGGCACATGAAAAAGGAATTCAGGTTGTTCCGTTAGTCGGTCCTTCTTCTATTCTATTAGCGATGATGGCTTCTGGAATGAATGGCCAGAGTTTTACTTTCAACGGTTATTTACCAATTGACAAAGACGAAAAAAAATCGGCATTAAGACATTTTGAGAGATTATCTCAGGACAAAAACCAATCACAGATTTTTATTGAAACGCCTTATAGAAACAACAAACTAATTGAAGATCTTTTACAGATTTTAAATCCGTCAACACATTTGTGTATTGCTACAGACATAACTTTGCCTACAGAATTCATTAAAACAATGAAAATTTCGGATTGGAAAAAATTGAAAATAGATATTGACAAACGTCCTACGATTTTTATTATTCATAAAATGTAATTAAACCTAGATAATGAAAAAGGCTTTAATTCTAATTTTGACTTCAATCTGTTTTGTACAATGTAATTCTTCAACAGATACTAAAGATTCAAAAAACAAAAAAACGGAACAAAATATTACTAAAGAAAACAACTTTGAAGAGTTTCTTACTGAAGTTAATTCAACTGTTAATAAAGATACAGTTAAAATAAAAGAGGACACTAAAATATATGATATTGACTCGATAGATGTAAAACCTGATTTTGATAAAGGAATTGCAAAACTTCATAAATTTATTAGAAACAATTACAAATATCCTGACGAAGAACTTCAAGTAAAAGGCATCGTTGATGTGAATTTTGTAGTTGAAAAGGATGGCACACTAACTGATATAACAGTTACCAAAGATGCTGATTATGGAACAGGAAAAGAAGCGATTCGCATTCTAAAAAAATGTCCAAAATGGTTTCCCGGCACACAAAACAACAAACTTGTGAGAGTTCGTTACTATTTAACTATACCAATAGATGTATATCATGAGCAAGCTCCCTAACGTAACCACAAGCATTTTTACAGTAATGTCTAAAATGGCATCTGAATACAATGCAATAAATCTTTCGCAGGGATTTCCAAATTTTCCTGTTGACGAAAGATTAACAGATATTGTTGCAAGATTATCCAAGGAAAATGTGCATCAATATACACCAATGGCAGGTTATCCGCCATTGATGAATAAAATTGCAAAGCTGATTAAGTATTCTTATAAAAGAACCATTAATCCAGATTTAGAACTTTTGGTTACAGCCGGAGCAACACAGGGAATTTTCACTACAATTTTGGCTCTGGTAAAAGAAAATGACGAAGTAATTATTCTCGATCCAAGTTATGATTCTTACGAATCTCCTGTTTTACTCTGCAAAGCAAAACCTGTTCGTGTGGCACTAAATGACGATTATACTCCAAATTGGGAAACAATCGAAAAAGCTTGTTCGGAAAAAAGCCGAATGATTATCATCAATAATCCACATAATCCGACGGGAAAAATTTTAACTGAAAATGATTTTATTCAGCTAAAAAATCTTCTTGAAAAATATCCAGACATTATTGTTTTGTCTGACGAAGTTTACGAATACATTACTTTTGAAGAAAAACACATTTCAGCACATACAAAAGATTTTCTTTTAGACCGCTGTGTAATGGTTTCTTCTTTTGGAAAATCCTTTCATATTACAGGCTGGAAAATTGGTTATACAATTGCACCAGAACATTTAATGAAGGAAATCAAGAAAGTACATCAGTTTTTGGTTTTCAGCGTAAACAGCATTTCGCAGTTTGCAATCAGCGAATATTTGGATGTTGTTGATGTAAATCTGCTTGGAAAATTCTATCAGGAAAAAAGAGATTACTTTCAGAAACTGCTTCAAAACAGTCGCTTTGAACTCAAACCATGTGAAGGAACCTATTTTCAGGTTGCTTCTTATGCCAATATTTCAAATGAAGATGATGTCACTTTCTGTAAAAATCTAATAATTAATCACGGAGTAGCTGCCATTCCAATTTCTACTTTTTATTCAGATCATAAAGATCAAAAATTAATTCGTTTTTGCTTTGCAAAAGATAATTTTACGCTGGAATCTGCCGCAAAAAAATTGTGTGAGATATAAAGTTTATCAAAATTTTATAACATTATTATGCGTGCATCCTATTATTTTAATTAATATTGTAAAAAAAGAAAAGTATGAGTTACACAGATAAAATGTTACGAGACGACGCTTTAAAAGGTAAAGTTATTGTAGTTACTGGCGGCGGAAGCGGTTTAGGTAAAGCAATGACCAAATATTTTTTAGAATTGGGCGCTCAGGTTGCGATTACTTCCAGAGACTTAGAAAAGCTGAAAACAACAGCTGCAGAACTCGAAAGTGAAACTGGCGGAAAATGTTTACCTCTTCAATGTGATGTTCGTCATTATGAAGAAGTAGAAAATATGCTTCAGGAAACTTTAAAAGTTTTCGGGAAAGTGGATGTTCTTTTAAACAATGCGGCAGGAAATTTCATTTCACCAACAGAACGTTTATCTGCAAATGCATTTGATACTGTTATCGATATTGTTCTTAAAGGTTCTAAAAACTGTACACTGGCTTTTGGAAAACACTGGATTGACACAAAACAAACATCGGCAACGATTTTAAATATTGTAACAACTTACGCATGGACAGGCTCAGCTTATGTAGTGCCAAGTGCAACGGCTAAAGCCGGGGTTTTAGCCATGACAAGAAGCCTTGCTGTAGAATGGGCTAAATACGGAATCCGTTCTAATGCAATCGCTCCGGGACCATTTCCAACAAAAGGAGCATGGGACAGATTATTGCCGGGAGATCTTTCTGAGAAGTTTGATATGGCAAAAAAAGTGCCGTTGAAACGTGTAGGAGATCATCAGGAATTAGCCAATTTAGCTGCTTATTTAGTTTCTGATTTTTCAGCTTATGTAAATGGTGATGTTATTACAATCGACGGAGGCGAATGGTTAAAAGGTGCCGGACAATTTAATTTATTAGAAGCAATTCCAGAGGAACTTTGGGATCAGCTTGAAATGATGATAAAAGCAAAAAAGAATAAATAATTACAAGTGCTTACTAAATTCAGAATATTTTTTAAAACTATACTGATTGCACGAAATCCCGAAGGTTTACTTTCGGGATTTTTTTTATGTTTTTTACTATACAAATAATATAATTTCAGTTAAGTAACATTTTGTTTAAACATTTTACAGCTTAAATTTAGTTACATTACTTATATGGTTAAATTACATTCTATGTTTAGCAATTCAGTTTAATTATTATTTTTGCCAAACAAATATCAAACAAAAATTTTATGCTCATTATTGGAATTGCAGGAGGAACTGGAAGCGGAAAAACAACGGTTGTACACCAAATCATGAATGAATTGCCAGACACAGAAGTTGGTGTAATTTCTCAGGATTCGTATTATAAAGAAAACCATAACTTGTCTTTTGACGAGAGAGCATTAATAAACTTTGATCATCCTCGTGCCATTGATTTTGAATTATTGGTAAAACACCTTAAAGCTTTAAAAGCAGGAGAAACTATCAATCAGCCGGTTTATTCTTTTATTCAGCATAACAGAACCGACGATACGATTTCAACTCATCCAAGAAAAGTAATGATTGTGGAAGGGATCTTAATTTTAACAAATCCGGAATTAAGAGAGCTTTTTGACATTAAAGTATATGTTCACGCTGATTCTGACGAAAGATTAATTCGTCGTTTAAAAAGAGATATTTCTGAACGCGGACGTGATATTGACGAGGTTTTAAACCGTTATCAAACAACTTTAAAACCAATGCACGAACAATTTATCGAACCAACAAAAGCTTTTGCAGATATTATTATTCCAAACGATAAATACAATACGGTTGCAATTGATGTAGTTCGGGCCGTAATTAATCAGAGAATTTTATAATTTTTATCGTAAATTTAAACCATAAAAATACAGGCTTCCCGATAATTATCGGGAATGCTTTCTATAATGTCTAAAACTCAATCATATACAAAAGAAACAATCTTATATGAAATTCAAAAATCCGTATAAAGACAAAAAATGGTTTAAATTTCTGGGCAATAAATACGTCTGGGTATTGTTGTTTTTTGTTATCTGGATGCTATTTTTAGACAATTACTCCTATTTTGACCATCGTTTTTTAGACGGACAAATTAATGAGCTAAAAGACAACAAAAAATATTATCAGGAAGAAATAAAAAAAGATCAGGAACAGATCAAACAACTTAAAAATCCTGAACAAATAGAAAAATATGCCCGCGAAAAGTACTTTATGAAAAAGGACAGCGAAGATATTTACATCATTCATTTTGAAGGAGACACTATTCAGTAAAAAGAATAATTCAGAAAAAACACCAAATGGCCACTAACCTATTCGAAGATTTTAATCCGATTTCATCCAAACAATGGAAACAAAAAATTCAGTTTGAATTGGATGGAGCCGATTACAACCAAACTGTTATTTGGAATTCTCCAGAAGATATTCAGGTAAAACCTTTTTATCACAGCGACGAATTTACAAAATCAGCTTCTGTACAAACTCAGGCATCAGAATTTAAAATCTGCCAAAATATATTTGTTCACGATGTCGAAAAATCTATTAATAGAGCCCTAAACACTATAGAAAGAGGTGCCGAAAGTTTACGTTTTACAATTCAAAACGAAAATACTGACGTTCAAAAATTATTAGAAAATCTTCCTTTAGAAAGCAGAACTGTTTATTTTCATTTGAGTTTTCTCTCAATCGATTTCGTAAAAAAACTGGACGTTATTTCGCTTCAAAAAAATGCGATTTTTTATTGCAATTTAGATCCAATAGGGCAACTGGCACGAGACGGAAACTGGTTTACAACATCAGATAAAAATAATTTTGAAACACTTGAAAAAATTTCAAACCAAACTAACCTTCCGTTTCTTAGTGTTGATTTAGGTTTGTATCAAAATTCAGGTGCAAATATTACACAGCAGATTGCTTATAGTTTAGCACATGCTAATGAGTATTTAAACCGTTTCCCTGCTTCAACAAAAACAATAGTTTTCCAAATTTCTGTTGGAACAAATTACTTTTTTGAAATTGCAAAACTTCGTGCTTTACGAATGCTTTTTAAATTAATTGCTGCAGAATATAATCCCAATATAGATTGTCATTTTTTAGTTACGCCGACTAAGCGAAATAAAACGATTTACGATTATAATGTCAATATGCTTCGCACCACAACCGAATGTATGTCGGCAATTTTAGGCGGTGCCGATGCTGTGGCTAATTTACCTTACGATGCTTTATATCACAAAGACAACGAATTTGGTGACCGAATTGCCCGAAACCAGCTTTTAATTCTAAAACACGAAAGTTATTTTGACAAAGTTGATAATCCAGCCGATGGAAGTTATTACATCGAAAGTTTAACCATGCAATTGGCTGAAAAAAGTTTGACTTTGTTCAAAGATATTGAAGCAAATGGAGGTTTTTTAAAACTTTTGAATGACGGAACAATCAAAAAGAAAATTCAGGAAAGTGCCAGTAAAGAACAAGAATTATTCGATTCTAAAAAAGAAGTTTTGTTAGGCACCAATAAATATCCAAACAAAGAAGACAGAATGAAACACGATTTAGAATTGTTTCCTTTTGTAAAAATCAAACCAAGAAAAACATTAATTACACCCATTATAGAAAAAAGATTAGCTGAAAAGCTGGAGCAAGAAAGACTTGAACTTGAATAAATTGATTCAATCAGCTATATTTGAATATAAACCTAAATAATTATGGAAGCAATTAGAAGAATAATATCAGTTAAAAATCATTCAGTAACAGTTATTTTACCAGATGATTTTAAAGCAGATGAAGTAGAAGTAATTATTTTGCCTGTTCAAAATGATGAATATAAAATTCCACAATGGCAGATTGACCAAGTTAGAGAAAGAACAGAAACGTATTTAAAAAATCCCAAGAATGTTACTGACATTGATGATTTTTTAAAAGAAATTGAAAATGATTTATAAAGTTGTTATTATTGAAGAAGCTAAATTGGATTATAAAAAATCTTTATTTTTTTACAAAGATATACATCCAAAATTAGCTGTTAGATTTAATGATTCCTTTAAAAAAAGTTTAGAAACAATTAAACAAAACCCATTATTGTTTCAAATAAGATATGACAACATTCGAATCATATTTTTAAAATCGTTTCCATACGCATTACATTATTCAATTTATGAAAATTGTGTTGTTATTAAATCCATTTTTCACACATCAAGAGATAGCGAATTAAACTTATTTTAAATAACAATTTTTACAATTGAGAAAAGACCTTAAACATATTAACCTTCAAAGTCAACAGTCGAAAGCCGAAAGTCAAAAGACTGAAGATTTGACTAATAACTTTATAACCGCCGAAGGAATCGAACTTAAAAAAAACTATTCTGAAAAAGATATAGAAGATTTGGAGTTTATTGATTTTGGAGCTGGCTTTACGCCCAATTTACGCGGCCCTTATGCTACGATGTACGTTCGTCGTCCGTGGACGATTCGCCAGTACGCCGGATTTTCAACCGCAGAAGAAAGTAATGCTTTTTACAGAAGAAATCTTGCTGCGGGTCAAAAAGGACTTTCGATTGCTTTTGATTTACCGACACACCGCGGTTACGATTCAGATCATGAAAGAGTTGTTGGTGATGTTGGGAAAGCAGGTGTAGCTATTGATTCTGTTGAAGATATGAAAGTATTATTCGATCAGATTCCGCTAGACGAAATGTCCGTTTCAATGACCATGAACGGTGCTGTTTTACCTATTATGGCCTTTTACATTGTAGCTGCCGAAGAACAAGGTGTTGAATTGAACAAACTTTCAGGAACAATTCAAAATGACATTTTGAAGGAATTCATGGTGCGCAATACGTATATTTATCCACCTGCACCTTCAATGAAAATTATCGCTGATATTTTTGAATTTACGAGCAAAAAAATGCCAAAATTCAATTCTATCTCAATTTCAGGTTATCACATGCAGGAAGCCGGAGCAACAGCTGATATAGAATTAGCGTATACTTTGGCAGATGGCTTAGAATATATTCGAACCGGATTATCAACCGGAATGACTATTGATGAATTTGCCCCTCGCCTTTCTTTCTTTTGGGCAATAGGAATGAATCATTTTATGGAAATTGCCAAAATGAGAGCCGGCCGAATGATTTGGGCAAAACTAATTCAGCAGTTTAATCCAAAAAGTGATAAATCATTAGCATTAAGAACGCACTGTCAAACCAGCGGCTGGAGTTTAACAGAACAAGATCCGTTTAATAATGTAGCTAGAACCTGTATAGAAGCTACTGCAGCTGCTTTTGGAGGAACGCAGTCTTTACATACAAATGCACTTGACGAAGCGATTGCTCTGCCAACAGATTTTTCGGCTAGAATTGCACGAAATACGCAGATTTATTTACAGGAAGAAACTAAAATCACTAAAACCGTTGATCCTTGGGGCGGCAGTTATTATGTTGAATCTTTAACAAACGAAATTTTAGAAAATACCTGGAAACTTATTGAAGAGGTTGAGGAACTGGGCGGCATGACAAAAGCAATTGAAGCCGGAATTCCAAAACTTAGAATTGAAGAAGCAGCGGCCCGAAAACAAGCCAGAATCGACAGCGGTCAGGATATTATTGTTGGTGTAAATAAATTTAGATTAGAAAAAGAAGATCCGTTACATATTTTGGATGTTGATAACCAAATGGTGCGTAAACAGCAAATTGAGCGGCTTGAAGAAATTAAAGCAAAAAGAGATACTGAAAAAGTAAATCTATCACTGAAAAAATTAATTCATTGTGCCAAAACCGGAGAAGGAAACTTACTAGAAATTGCTATAGAAGCTGCCAGAAACAGAGCTACACTAGGCGAAATCAGCGATGCCCTGGAAAGTATTTTTGGAAGGTTTAAAGCACAGATTAAATCATTTAGCGGTGTGTATAGTGCAGCAATAAAAAACGATGAGAATTTTGAAAAAGCAAAACAGCTGGCTGATGCTTTTGCAAAACAAGAAGGACGACGACCAAGAATTATGATTGCCAAAATGGGACAAGACGGTCATGACCGCGGTGCAAAAGTAGTAGCAACTGGTTATGCCGATGTGGGTTTTGATGTAGATATAGGCCCATTATTTCAAACTCCCGCTGAAGCTGCAAAACAAGCTGTAGAAAATGATGTACATATTTTAGGTGTTTCCTCTCTTGCAGCCGGACATAAAACATTAGTTCCGCAAGTTATTGAAGAACTTAAAAAACATGATCGTGAAGATATTATGGTGATTGTGGGGGGTGTAATTCCTGCACAGGATTATCAGTTTTTATTTGATGCCGGTGCAGCAGCCATTTTTGGCCCGGGAACTAAAATTAGTGAAGCGGCTATTCAAATACTTGAAATATTAATAGACTAAAATAAAGTGCAAAAAAAATCCCGAAATAAATTCGGGATTTTTTTTGTTTGTTTAATTGGTTATTACAGCGTTGTTATCCGCTTCAATAAACGAGAGGTCGTAGCCTGCAAAATCTCGCATGTAACTTTTTAATGAGGTTCCAAAAGCATCTCTAAAATGCCTGTTGCCATTGTGTTTAAAAAAGTTTTTTACTGATCCGGCACCTCCTAAATGTGCCGCCGCTAAAATACCAGATTCGGTAATTTCTACGCCATTAATAACTTTTCCTTCATACTTTCTGATTTCATTACGTAAAATCCATTTATTTTTAGATAATAACGCAACAAAAGCTTTTTCCTGTAATGCAGGATCTTTTAAAAAGGCTTCGTCATTTTTAACTCCGATAGCGCGTAAGGCTTTTGTACCAAATTGATATTTTCCCATGTAACCCAGTGAATTTACCATTCGGTATTTTCCCTGAGATTCTTTAAAAGCTACTGCTTCTTTAAAACCGATTAGATGATTTCCGGTATAAGGGACGTTTAGATTAACTTTAGGATATTCATCCTTTTCTAAAGATGGAAAGATATATTCTGATCCATCTGTTTTTTCTGTTAGAAACCACGGTTTGGTTTCGACGTTAAAGGGCTTAAAACCCAAACTTAAAAATGTAATAATAACGATTAAACTCGCATAAAAATACCACTTCTTTATCATAAATTGTTTTTCTTCAAAACGCTGTCACCCTTTTGAAATTTCTACGATGCAAAGATAAGGAATACAAAACAATACTGTTATTCAGTAACTTACAGGTTTATCAAAATTCTAAAATCTCGCTTAACCCGCTAATGATGCAGTTTTCGAAGCTTTATCACAAATTGAAACTGAGGTTAAAAATACCAATATTAAATTTTCAAAAAACGGCATTTTTATCAAATTTTTATCAATTTAGTTAAAATAGAAAGACAAAACCTACAATATTAATCTATTTTTTATCGAAACAATATTTTAACTTACAGAAATTTACCTTTAATTAACAAGTTAAAACTTTCTTTTTAGGTGAATTTGAGATAATTTATGTCTAAAATTGCTTTTGAAAATCTATTTTCTTCAATTATTTTACCTAAAAATAATATTGAGTTTAAAATAAAATGATCATTTTAATTTTTACAATTGCATAAAAAAACCGAAGCTGCAAACTTCGGTTTTTATTAGAATATCTAAACTTTATCTTGTTACACCTTGACTAGCAATCCAGTCTGAGTATTTTTTTGCATTTTTTGTATGATCTGCATAATTTGAAGCAAATTCATGATAACCAAAACGATCAACACTTGCACAGAAATATATGTAATCGTTTTTCTCTGGATTTAAAACTGCTTCCAGCGCAGTAATATCAGCCATTGCAATTGGTCCCGGAGGAAGTCCGATATTTATATAAGTATTGTATGGAGATTTCATAACTAAATCATTATAGAAAACTCTTTTTATAACCTGATCAAAATTATTATCTCTTAATTTTAAAGCATAGATCACAGTAGGATCTGCCTGTAATGGCATTTCTAAACGCAGACGGTTTAGATAAACTCCTGCAATTCGAGGTCTTTCATCTTTTTTAACTGATTCTTTATGAACAATTGATGCTAAAATAGAAACCTGAACTGGAGTTAAACCTTGTTTTTTTGCTTGTTCAATTCTTTCAGGAGTCCAAAATTTATGGTATTCTTTGATCATTTTATCACGGAACTTTTCTGCAGATGTATTCCAATACACTTCATAAGTATTAGGAATAAACATAGCAAAAACATTTTCTTCGTTAAATCCGTTGTCTGATAAAAATTTAGGATCTCTAAAAGCTTTCAATAAAGATAAACTGTCGGCTTCTATTTCAGAGCCTACTCTGCCTGCAAAATTTTCTAAACGCTCCTGATTGTTAAACGCTAATTTAACCGGAACATTAGAACGCATTGCACGAACTAAATCAATGTTGTTCATGTCTTTTTTAAGAAGAAAACGACCTGATTTTACATTTTCAGGATAACTTCTTTTATTGGCAACTAATTCAAAATTGTCAAAATTCTTGATATAAGGCTCTAATATTTTTTTTACATCACTGTAATTTGATCCTGTTGGAACGTGAACGTAAACTTCTTTTTCTTCAAATTTTGTGTTGGCACTAAAAATTTGGCTGATTAAAATAAAACCGTAAATCAGAAGAACAGAAATTACGGCTACAGCAGTTATCGTGATAATTTTCTTTAATTTCAAAGCGATTGGTTTAAATGTTTTTATTGATTAACTGAAAAATTGCTTCATCATGGTATTGGTTATCGAGCAAAATCCAGTCTTTTTTAATTCCTATTTTCTCGAAACCAAATTTAGTAAAAAGAGCTATACTTGCTTCATTTTTTGTACTAATATTTGCATAAAGCTGATGCAGATTTAAATTAAAAAAAGAATATTTAATTAAAAGCTCTAATGCCTCAGAACCAATATTTTGCCTTCTGTTTTCATCTTTTTGAATCACAATACCGATTCCTGCCCTGTTATTCCTTGGATCAAATTCAAACAAATCAATTAATCCAATGGCAGGAAAATGCTGGTCTTGACAAATTGCCAGACGCAGTTGTTTTGCTTCATAAATATCCTGTTGTGCATTTTCAAGATACTGACGAATTAAAAAACGGCTGTAAGGTGTATTGGTATTGCTGACTTCCCAAATGCTCTGGTCATTTTCCATTCCATACACAAATTCCAAATCTTCCGGTTCCAGTGCACGAAGATAAATAGTATCGCCTTTGAGTGTGATCATTCTCTTGTTTTAGATTTTAGAATTTGTCTTCGACTCACTCGGATTGACATCATTAATTAGATTTCTATAGTTCCTTTGAAAACAAATTTAGCAGGACCTGTCAAAAAGACGTTTGTAAAATGATCTCCTAATTTATCAAAAGAAACTACAAGTTTTCCTCCTTCAACATTTAAATTAATCGAAGTTTTATCAGTCTGTCCAATTGCATTCATGGCAATTGCAACTGCTGTTGCTCCGGTTCCGCAGGCTAAAGTTTCGTCTTCAACACCTCTTTCGTAAGTACGAAGTGAAAAAGTGCCGTCATCTACTTTTTTTACAAAATTAATGTTGCTTCCTTTTTCTCCGTATAGTTCACCGTAACGAATTGCAGCACCGTTTTCTTTTACATTATAATGTTCTAAATCATCTACAATTTGTACATGATGCGGTGATCCTGTATTTAAAAAAGTATAAGAATCATTTTTTTGTACTTCATCAACATCGATCATTTGCAGTGAAACAATCGAATCATCACCAACAGATGCATGGTGCAATCCGTCTGTAGCAATAAATGTCGTTTTGTCATTAATAACTCCTAATTGATTTGCAAAAGCTACAAGGCAGCGCCCGCCATTTCCGCACATCGAACTTTGGTTTCCATCTGAATTATAGTAAACCATTCTAAAGTCGGTTTCAGAATCATTTTCTAACAAAATAAGTCCATCAGCTCCAATTCCGAAACGTCTGTCGCACAAGCGTTCAATTAGTTTTACATCTTCTTTTGGGAAGAAATTAGATCTGTTATCGATCATTACAAAATCGTTGCCTGTACCTTGATATTTATAAAATTCTACTTGCATTTTTTAGTTGTTAAGAAGTACAAAAGTACGAAGAAACTCCGAAGATTAATTAACGAAATGTTAATCATTGTTAAAGAGCGTTAAACCGTTTTATGAAATAATTTTTTGGTATAATTTTACGTTATAAATGTTAAAAACAAATACCTAAAATAACTTAAAAACATAAACTGTAATATGAAAAAATTTTCAACCTTATTTTTAGTTTCACTACTAAGCGGTGCTACTACCCTTGGTGCTTACAAGTTATTATTTGACAGCAGTGATTCTTTTTTTGGAAAAGGAAATTCTGTTGTTACCCTTGCTCCTAATTCATACGGAAGAACGGTTGGTTTACCTGGCGAAGCTGTAGATTTTACTGAAGCGGCAGACAAAACAATTCATACGGTTGTTCACGTGAAAAATGTTTCCCGAAGAACTGTCAGCAACCCAATGATGGAATTTTTCTACGGATACGGCGGACAGCAGCAACAAGAACAGGTAGGAACCGGATCTGGTGTTATTATTTCTGAAGATGGATATATTGTAACAAATAATCATGTTATTAAAGATGCCACCGAAATTGAAATAACACTAAATAACAAGAAATCTTATAAAGCAAAATTAGTCGGCACCGATTCTAAAATGGATATCGCATTATTAAAAATTAATGCTGATGAGAAATTACCTTATACTGCTTTTGCCAATTCTGATTCTGTAAAAATTGGTGAATGGGTTTTAGCAGTTGGAAATCCGTATAATTTAACGTCCACTGTTACTGCCGGAATTGTTTCGGCAAAAGCCAGAAATTTAGACCAAAGCGGTATTCAGTCTTTTATTCAAACTGACGCTGCTGTAAATCCTGGAAACTCTGGAGGTGCATTAGTAAACACAAGAGGAGAATTAATTGGTATTAATACCATGATTTCGTCTATGACAGGATCGTATGTTGGGTACTCATTTGCAGTTCCTTCAAACATTGCCAGAAAAATTATTGAGGACATTATGGAATATGGAAATGTTCAAAGAGGTATTCTAGGTGTTGAAGGAGGCGAATTAAACAGTACGGCTTCAAAAGAATTAGGAATTACTGAGACTCAAGGTTTCTACATTAACAAAGTTTCTAAAAATTCCGGAGCCGAAAAAGCGGGATTGACAAAAGGTGATATTATTGTAAAATTAGATGAGCAAAACATTTCGACTTTTGCTGATTTATCTGGTTACATTAATACAAAACGTCCAAATGATGTCGTAAAAGTAACTTACATTAAAGATGGAAAAACTAAAACTGTTCCAGTTACTTTAAGCAAAAACGAATTCTTTAGTACTGAATTTAAAGGTATTGAATTAGAAAACATTGATGCTGCAGATAAAAAGAAATTCAGAATTGATTATGGTGTAAAGATCAAAAATATCACAAATGAGAATTTAATGCAGTATCAAAATGAATTACAAGGAAATATCATCTTGAGCATAGATAACGTAAAAGCTACAAATGTTGAAACTGTTTCTAAATTATTAAACAAAAAAGATGAAGGACAAAGTATTCGTATTGAAATGATCAATAAAAATGGAGAGATATTTAGAATCATTATTTAGTCTCCGTTTACAGTCAAAGTATTCAGTTCTTTGAAAATGTAAACTGTGAGTGCGACAGAAAACTTTAAAAAAAGCCATCTTAAGAAATTAAGGTGGCTTTTTGTTTTATAAAATAAATGCTAAAATAGTTTACGAAATCGATTGAAATAGATACTTTTGCGCCAAATTATAAAATAAGTGAGTGTTTTATTATTTCAATTTAATCAATTATGAGCAAAAAATCTTTATACCAAAAAGAGGTATCATTACAGGTCGACCGAAGAAGAGCTGGTGTCGAATTAATCAAAGTGATAAGTGATTTATGGTATGACAAGTCTATCGAAATGGTTTTATTTAAAAATCAATTATTGGATAAAAATGTCAGCGACATTATCAATCTTCATCAATATGCCGGTGAATTTGTAGGCAAACCTATTACGATTTTCGATTCGGTCGAAATCGCAAAAGTTGTTTTATCATTAGATCTTCCGCCTGCTAAAATAGATCTGGGTAAATTAACTTATGAATATCGACTTGAAGATGAAAAATATCCAGACGCAAGATATTTTGTTATCGAAAAATTAAAAAAGTCAAAATCTTCAAAAGAAATTCAACCTAAAGATGTTGTTCTCTACGGTTTTGGAAGAATAGGCCGTTTATTAGCACGAGAATTAATGTCTAAAACCGGAAAAGGAAACCAATTGCGTCTGAGAGCAATTGTTACCCGAGATAAAAACGACGCAACAAGTTTAGAAAAACGAGCTTCTTTATTGCGTTATGATTCTATACATGGTGATTTTCAAGGTTCTGTAACTGCTAATTCTAAAAACAATGCTTTAATAATAAATGGAACAACAGTTCATGTTATTACTGCAAATTCTCCGGAAGAAATCGATTATACTGAATACGGAATCAATGATGCATTAGTAATCGATAATACTGGAGCTTTTACAACCCAAGAAGCATTAAAAAGACATTTGAAATCTAATGGAGTAAATAAAGTTTTATTAACAGCACCAGGAAAGGGAGTTCCAAATATTGTTCATGGTGTAAATCATAACGAATACGATCCTGATGAAAATGATATTTTTTCTGCCGCTTCCTGTACAACAAATGCTATTACACCTGTTTTAAAAGTTATTGAGGAAACTTTAGGAGTTGTAAAAGGGCATTTAGAAACGATTCACGCTTATACAAACGATCAAAATCTGGTCGATAATATGCATAGAAAATACCGTCGCGGAAGAGCTGCTGCCTTGAACATGGTTATTACTGAAACAGGCGCAGGAAGTGCTGTCGCCAAAGCTTTACCGTCTTTAGAAGGAAAATTAACTTCTAATGCTATCAGAGTTCCCGTACCCAATGGTTCTTTAGTGGTTTTAAATTTAGAGGTTAAAAAAGCAACATCAATTGCTGGTATCAACAAAATCATGAAAAAATATGCTCTTGAAGGAGAACTGGTAGAGCAGATAAAATATTCATTGAATAATGAATTAGTTTCATCTGATATTGTTGGAACTTCGGCTCCATCTATTTATGACAGCAATGCCAGTATTGTTTCAAAAGATGGAAAAAATATTGTACTTTATATTTGGTACGACAATGAATATGGTTACAGTCATCAAGTTATTCGTTTAGCAAAATATATTGCTAAAGTAAGACGTTATACTTATTATTAATTCACAACCAAACTAACTTTTTTCTAAAACCATCAGGATATCCTGATGGTTTTTCTTTTCTTTAAATAGGAAGCACTGTTGTACTCTTTACTTCTGAAATGACAAAAACGGTATTTATTAAAGAAACCTCAGGCAGAACCGATAATTTTTTTTGATGAAAATGATGGTAACTTTCCATGTCAGGAATTATAATTTTCAGCATATAATCGAAATTTCCTGAAACATAATTACATTCTACAACTTCGGGAAGATTCAAAATCGACTGATTAAATCCTTCTGATGTATCATAAGTTTGTTTTGTCAGCGTAACCTGGCAATAAACTGTCAAATTATTTCCAAGTTTTTTCTTGTCTAAAAGTGTCACATATTTTTCGATAATACCATCTTTTTCAAGGCGTTTCACTCGATCATGAACTGGTGTCAAAGACAAATTTATTTTGTTTGCAATATCTTTTAAAGTGTAGTGTGCGTCTTCTTGCAAAAGACGTAAGATTTTTTTGTCAATTTCATCTAAAGCCATAACGAAAACGTTTTATTAAAATTAGTATGATTTAGTCTTTTTTTCTTTTTAAAGAATAAAATTCACCTCTAAACAGAATATTTTTCTGTAAAATTAAAAAATAAAATAATATTTTCTTATTTATTATACGTTAAACCATAATTTATTCTCTATCTGTAGATTTGTAAAACAATTTCAATAAAAACAAAAAAATATAACAAAATGATAATAGGTGTTCCTAAAGAAATAAAAAATAACGAAAACAGAGTTGCCTTAACTCCTGCAGGTGTTTCTGAAATGAAAAAACATGGACATACAGTTTATGTTCAATCTACTGCTGGTTTAGGAAGTGGTTTTGCTGATGCAGAATATGCTGAAGCTGGTGCAGTTGTTTTACCAACTATTGAAGAAGTTTATTCTATTGCAGAGATGATCATTAAAGTAAAAGAGCCAATTGCTTCTGAATATCCATTGATCAAAAAAGATCAATTATTATTCACATACTTCCACTTTGCTTCTTCAGAAGAATTAACGCATGCAATGTTAGAAAAAGGAGCTGTTTGTTTAGCTTACGAAACTGTAGAAAAAACAGACAGAAGTTTACCATTATTAGTTCCAATGTCTGAAGTTGCCGGTCGTATGGCAATTCAACAAGGAGCAAAATACCTTGAAAAACCATTAAAAGGAAGAGGAATTCTTTTAGGAGGTGTTCCTGGTGTTCCGCCTGCAAAAGTATTAGTTCTAGGTGGAGGAATCGTAGGAACTCAAGCTGCAAAAATGGCTGCTGGTTTAGGTGCGCAAGTTACTATTATGGATTTAAGTTTACCACGTTTACGTCAATTAGATGACATTATGCCTGCGAACGTAAATACAGAAATGTCTAACCACTATAATATCACAAGAGCAATTAAAGATGCTGACTTAATTGTTGGAGCTGTTTTAATTCCGGGAGCAAAAGCACCTCACTTAATTACTCGCGATATGCTTAAATTAATGCGTCCAGGAACTGTTGTTGTTGACGTTGCTGTAGATCAAGGTGGATGTATTGAAACTTGTACTCCTACAACTCACGAAAACCCAACTTTCATTATCGATGATATCGTTCACTACTGTGTAGCTAATATGCCGGGAGCTGTTCCTTACACTTCTACATTAGCTTTAACAAACGCAACTTTACCATATGCTGTTCAATTAGCAAACAAAGGGTGGGAAAAAGCATGTGCTGAAAATGAAGAATTGAAAAAAGGATTAAACGTAGCTAATGGAAAAATCCTTTACAAAGGAGTTGCAGAAGCTTGGAACTTACCTTTTAACGAAGAAATAGTATTAGCAAACGCATAGTGCTAATACTTAAATAAGTGCTTACTAAGTCACTATTACAAAGGCTTTTCTTAATTGAAAAGCCTTTTTTTATGGCATAAAAAAAACCTGCCATCAAGACAGGTTTTTCATTATAGTATACTTTTTTATTTCTTATTATCTAAAACTTCAGTCATAACTTTTGCTTCAGTTCCATTTGGGAAAGTAACTTTAATCTTTTGTGCTATCGTTGGAGCAATTTCCGTAATGGCTTTTTTATCGTAAGACTCTCCTTTCTTAATATTCCAACCGTAGAAAATAGCTGGAACATGTGTATCATAGCTGTAAATTGTTCCGTGTGAGGTTCCTGTTGGAGTATATTCTATCATACCTGGTTTATCTACAATAACTAAATCACCATTTTGTGTAACATCGTAACCTTTTGCAACAAAATTAAGAGCATAATCATTTCCTGCATTAGCTAAAACATCCTCTTCTGTGTACACTTTTTTAACTTGTGGCTGCGTAATTAAAAACTCTTTAAAAGCCTGTTTTACTTTTGAAAGTTCTAATCCTTTCTCTTTAATAATTTGTTTATTGAAGAAAACATTAAAATTTGAATAATTTTGAATTAAATCCACTCCAAAAGTTTTTGTAGAAAAATCCTGAAGAGTTTTCTTAACTTCTTTTGAAGGATAATTATCCACATTATACTTATGATCTTTTAAATAAATTACATTTTCTGCACCTGCGTGATCTGCTGTTAAGAAAAGCAAATAATTTCCTTTACCAACCGTTTTATCAAGATAAGCTAAAAAGTCAGCAATTGTCTGATCTAATCTCAAATAGGTATCTTGAAGTTCCATTGATCTTGGTCCAAGCAAATGGCCAACGTAATCTGTAGAAGAGAAACTAACAGTAAGGAAGTCTGTAATATTATCTTTTCCTAATTCCTCCTTCTCGATTGCTCTTTTAGCAAATTCAGCCAGCAAATCATTCCCAAAAGGGGTGGCACGGATAACTCCGGCATCATTTTTCTCATACATTGATTTTAAATCATATGGAAAAACTGGTGCAGTACTTCCATATAATTTTCCTTCATATGGATTATTATCTGGAAGACTTTCATTGTAAACCGAAGCAGGTTTGTACAAATCCCATCCTTTATTAATATATTTTAAGTAGTTTTTTTCATTATTGAACTCAGTAACCCAGTCAGGCAGTTTATCACCATAAAAAGTACTAGAAATAAATGAACCTGTTTTACTGTACCAAAATGCCCAATTAGCAAAATGACCAGCCGGTAATATAGCTCCACGATCTTTTAAGCTCATTCCAATCACTTTTCCATTAAAATTGGTAGCCATTCTAACTTCATCTGTAATCGTTGTACTTTGAAGATTTTTAGGAGACATTGCACCTTCTTCCGCAGTACCGTCTCCTACAGTTTTAACTCCTGCATCATCGGTACAATACATTTCTTTTCCAAGAGTTCTGCTGAACCATTCATTACCAACAATTCCATGAGTAGCTGGTGTTGTACCAGTATAAATTGAAGCATGTCCAGGAGCAGTGTAAGTTGGCATGTAATTGTAATGCATATTCTGGAAAGTAAATCCATCATTCATTAATCTCTTAAAGCCGTTTGGAGAAAAATCATCAGAAAATCGATATAAATATTCCATTTTCATTTGATCGACAACTATACCCACAACTAATTTAGGACGTTGTTGTGCACTCAAACTTGTGATAACAAAAAGTGCAAACAGTAAAATACTTTTCTTCATGTTTAATAAAATAATTTAAACACAAAAATACTCATTCAAGTTCTAAAATTCTAAAGTATCTATACCTAAGACAGACAATTGACTATAATTTAACAAAAATTGAACGCTACATCTTCCTAAACATAAATTATCAGAAGATTTTAAAACTTTATAATAGAAATAATTTGGTTTTATTTCCCTTCTGGTGAGCTATATTAAAAACCTTTCCTGTGGTTTCACCCGCAGGAAATCCTTTTATATATTATGATTAAATTCGAGCAGTATTTAAAAAGGTTTACAACCGGCAAAGATTTTGGTTTTTAACAAAAACAAAAAATCCCCATCAAATAAATGATGAGGATTCTTAAAAGAAAGGCGACGACATACTCTCCCACAAAACTGCAGTACCATCTGCGCAGGCGGGCTTAACTTCTCTGTTCGGGATGGG